>Ga0098048_1000561_pt1 | contig 17522 bp, 17 predicted proteins | sample 13_taG_FD_75052 | JGI IMG/M metagenome (GOLD analysis project Ga0098048, IMG submission 75052) | Marine viral communities from the Subarctic Pacific Ocean - 13_ETSP_OMZ_AT15268 metaG | ecosystem: Environmental > Aquatic > Marine > Oceanic | place: Pacific Ocean | collected 2015-01-16 | reverse complement strand
TGTAAACCATTTGGGTCTGCTCCTGTTATACTATCATCTGGAATATATGTATTATTACCTTTTTTATAACACAATAATACTGGAATACCATTTACCATCTTCTTTGATTTCAAAAATGAATAAAAATCAAATGATTTATCAACATTAATATCAGCACAAACTACTTCTGGGGGAGATGAGGCAAAAAATCCATGAACAGATTTTTGGATTAACTGGCACGATTGGCACCAATCCGCCGAGAGCTTTATAATAATTAGTCCTGGATTATGCTGTAAAAGAGTAAAAAAAGCATCTCTGTTCGCTATTTCCGAAATTATCTGTTTAGACATATTTATTCATAATATTATTTTTTTTACTTTTAAATTCATTTCTAAATTACTCATTACATTCAAATTTTTTATCGATTACTACTTCTTTAGCTATTTTTTGAATTATTTTATCTTCTTTTTCAGTATCATTATTACCAGCTCCTCCCATAGCCTCTATTACTAATTTACTATATTGGTCAGAATATTTTGATTCACTAAAATTACAGCCTGGATGTACTTCTTTGTATTTTTGTAGTAATCTTTCATTTTTATAGGCAACATTTTTAATAACCTTGCGCATTCTATTTCTTTCTTCGTCTTCCTTTTCCCATTTATCTTCATCTTTTATGTAAATAACCTCACGTTTTTTGTCTGCACAATGTACTGGTCGTTTATGTACATCAAGAGCTTGTAGGTTTTTCACAATTATACTAGAAATACCTTCTACAAATCCAAGTTTACCTACATTTTCTAAATCAGATAACTGAAGTTTGAGAGAATCAACAAAATCGGTAATGTTCATTGCATCTTTACATGTTTCATTTAAGAAAAATTGTAGATTAAAAGTTTTATTATTACTGTTAATATTGTTATTGCTAATAGTATTACCTTGACCATTTTTTGCCAACTCCATTATCGTCTTATTTTGTTCTACAACTAAATTAGTTAATTCTTTATTTTGTTCTAAGACACTCAAAATAAGATCAGGTGTAATTTGACTTGATAAGTTTTGAACATTAGTATTTGAAATTATATTATCTTCATCAATTTCATCAAATATTTTTTTACAATTTTTTTTATGCTTCCATAATCCAACACGTGATTTGTAAATTTTATCACAATCAAAACATCTGAAATCATTATCAATCATTGAAATATCAGAGGATAAATCGTTAACATTTGTTAACTTAATATGTTTGGATGTTAATAAATGTTTTTCATAATCTTTTTTATTATTGCTTTTGTATTGACATTTTTTACAGAAAAATTTAATATTTTTTAGAGGGGTTTTTGTTAACATTATTTATAATATTAGTTAACATTATTTATCCCTAAATAGTTTTTCAATAAAATATTTAATTTAGGAAAAACTTAAAAATTTTTTTCTTTGGTGGGATAAATGGGATTTTTGGGACAAATTTTGTTAACAAATGTTAACAAATATTATTTATGCTAATAAAAATTAAAAACTATATACATAATATCTTACTGAAAGTGCTAACAATGAAAAATATGGGGATTTTTGGGGACAAATTTGTTAACAAATGTTAACGATTGTTAACCAGGGCAGTTAACAAGAAAATCCCACCCATTTTTTTTATAAAAATTTATCGTCACAAATTTAAAAAATTTTTTTTTGTCATGTGACGCTAAAATTTTTTTATCGTCACAATCCACGCTTTTTCCATAAAATATCTGGGTTTTTGAAATTTGGACATTTTTTTTGTCCATTTTGAAAAAGTTAAAACACTTTTCATTTTTTGAAAACGGGTGTTTTTCCTTCATATGTAGGGAATAAAAAAATTGATTTTTTTAAGAAAATATTGATTTCCCCTTCATCATGTAGTAAATCAACCTTTAAGTTAAGTTATTAAATATAAAATTTTATAACTTAAAGAACCAAAATACATTTAGTATGTATGCGTATTTTTATTTAGAAAAAGTATAAGAATTTTGTAAATAATATATAGTCTATAATAAAAAATATGATACTTATATAGATGACATACAGAAGTAAAAAGACTCGTAAAAATAGAAAAAGAATACAATTGTATGGAGGAAATACTGATGACCATAAAGCCATTGTAGAAAATTGTGCTGGTTTAGGTGAATGTGATGATGATATCATAAAATTTCATGAAACCATAAATAATGATAATTGTCCATTTCAAGAAGAAAAAATAAAAGAAATAGTCAAATGTTACAATAAAAACAATAAAAAACAATTGGGCATTGATATAACAAAAAATGATTTGATGGAACTATTAGATACTCAAGAAGATATAAATGATTTACAAACAGCGACAGAATGGTTAGATGAAAAAGTATTAGAACCAAGAGAAGCATTATCAGAAAATAATGATAAAAATCTGGACGATGATGAGTTTAAACATAGAGAAGCATTAACTCCAGAAGATAGACCATATATGGGAGGCAGAAAATCAAGAAGAACAAGAAGAACAAGAAGAACAAAAAGAACAAGAAAATCAAGAAGAACAAGAAAAACAAAAAGAACAAGAAAATCAAGAAGAACAAGAAAATATTAAATATATTACACTATTCAAGATTTAAGATTTTATGGTATATATAAATAAATATTTTGATTCATATATACTTTTTCAAACTTTTCATTTATTATTATTGACAAATTGTTCCAATTCGTTTACATCTATATGAGGCAAATTCGGGTGAGATTCCCAAAAATATTTACAATAAGCCCACGAAAAATCACATTCAGTTCTATATTGTTGCAATCTACATTTAATCAAAGCTTTATATAACTTTTCAGGTAAAAATTCTAAACTTTGCCTTGGCATTACATAACATAACTGTACTAGTTCTGAAACCGGGTTTTCAACCTTATTCTCAATAAATTCAGTGTTAAAATATGGTATAAACTCAATAAGGTCTTGTAATAGAGGTGGATAATTATAATTATAACACCATCTCCAATCAGGACATCCTATTGTGTAATATTTCATAGTCCACTCTAATCCCTCCAAATAATTACTACAAATTTGCTTACATCTTTCTTTGTTTATTTCAACATCAAACAGCGTTTTATAATATCTGTTTTGCCAATTATCTTTGTATGGATTAATAAACTTTTCTACTGAGCGTTCATAAATAGGAATATTAATAAAATTATTCATCTTATCCTCAGAAGTAATATTTGGTAATTTATGTTTTTCCTTTCTATCACGAAATTTATGTTCTTGTTTCAGAAAATCAAATTCATTCTTAGCCAAAAATTCAACCAACTTTCTCACATTCTTCCAATAAATAATTTTGCCGTCAGTTAAATTTTCATTTGTATTTCCAATTGTAGCCTTATAAGCTTGTATCATTTTATCAACACCTCCTGTTCTTATATTAATTGCCGGAAAATGTGGCATAAAATCATTTCCTAGGAAAAAACACAAAAATATGTAATCATAAATGCGATTATTTTGTTGTTCGGTTGTTAATTCATTTCCATTATTCATATCGAATGTTATAGCATTAGCTAATTCCGGAATGTCTAAGACATATGATTCATTTGGTTCAATATCGGAATTAATAGACTTAATAAATTCAGGTGTTTCTCTAAATAAATAAATGTTTCTTGTAATTGGTAGATGATTTATAGAAAGCATAATAAGGTCAGCATCTAAACCATAAATAATTGTGTTATAATCATTATGATATTTAGGATAATCCCTTATATATTGAAATATTTTATGTTCTCCTTCACCATGAATATTACTTCCAGAAACTATAATATTTTTTACATTATATAATGATGGTTCTGAAAATGCCTTAGTAACCTTTTCATCTAACATCTTCATAAATACAGTTCCGGGAGTAATTGCAGTGGTATTCCAAGGATCCGGTGTAGTTGTTTTATATATTGATCTAGATAAAGAATTTTGATATAATGATTTAAATCGTCGAGAACGTTGTTGTTCTAATTTAGCGACAGGTGCAACACCATCAAAAGCAATCATTAATCTTTCCGTTGGTTTTAATAAATCAATATATCCTTTTATAATGTTTATAGTTTTTGTTATAATTGTATTAGAAATTTCACCAGTTATATTGGCAACATCTGTTTTATAAAATGCTTCATAAATGATAGAATTACAATCCAAGTAAAGATTATCAACTTTAATAGGATTAGACGAAAGTTTTCTTAGCGTATTGATATGGTTTTTTACAATAAAACTGAAATATGATGGTATTCCCATGATTAGTGTTATATAACATAATATAATGCGTTTAAATAGTATTAATAAATATATTAATAAACATACTTAAAGTAAAAAGGTTTAAATATTAATTATTAAATATTAAATATAAATAATATATAGTTGATGTCAGATAAACCACAAGTTAGTAAAAAAAATACACATAAAAAATCATCAAATGATGTATTGGTATTAGTTGATAAAAAAATAGAATTTTTTAAAGACGTAATTCAAAAAACAATTATCCATGTTCAAAAAAATAAGATTCTCAATATTTTAGGAATAAACGATGTTAATTCATGTATAGAAAAACTTGGTGAATTAAGCAAAAAAATAGAAGAAATATCGCATATTAAATCAACGCAATCTGATAATATTATAAATAGTTTACAAATAATAAACAATGAATTATCTAGTCTTCTCAAAAATTTTGGGACAGAAAATTTTGAAGATTTATTGTTAGTCTGTTTTGGTAATAATAACAAAATAACCACTAATGAAAATGAATATAATAAATTTGAATTATTAAAAAAATATTTTCATCCAACCAGCTATAAAGTTATATCAAAAAAAGATGAAACAAAAAAGAAAAATGATATAGATGAAAAAAATACCACTAACTTAGCTTGTTTGGATGTAGCATCATCTTATAAGCAATTTCATATGAAAGTTTATGGTATTAAAATTTATGTTTATTCTATACCTCTTAAAAAGGATTTATTAATATATGGAATTGTAGACAATATTATAATTGAATTTTTAAATAATAATTTTATTTTAAATAAAATTAAATTGATAAAGGAAAATATTCCGAATGAACCAAATTTTCAAACAGAATTATTTAATAAATTTATTTCATCATTGACTTTAAAGGATTATTTAATTTATGAAAATTATGATGATATTTATAACAAATTTTATGGTTTAATTAGTCAAAATAATTTAATAATCAAAACACAAATATCTCAAGTAGTAAAAGAATTCATTAGCGATAATACATATAACAAAAGAAATACGTTGGTAATACTATTGGTATGTTCAATTAAGTGTGAAAACCAGTATTTAGCTTATTTATTATATGATCTTCTCTCTAATTATTCAAATGGAAATGTAGATACACAAGACCAAATTATGATATTTGATAGTTTTCCTTGGACAATTAAGCAATCATTTAAACAAGCCATGAAAAAAACAATACAATACACAAATGAACTATCAAATTTTGATGTAAATAAAATACCATTAGAACAACAAATTTGTTTATTGAAGGCATCAGATACTGTTAAAGAAAAGGCTATGATGAAATTGAAAGAGGTTAAAGCAAAATCAGAAGATTCTGGTTCAAAGGCACGACAATATCTTGATGGATTATTAAAAATCCCATTTGGCAGTTATAAAAAGGAATCGATATTAAATGTAATGGAAATTATTAAAAATAATTTTAAGGATATACATAAAAAATATAATATTGAAAAAGTATTTCCAGAAATAAAGCAGAAAGACAATTATACAAGTATCGAAATAATTAAAAATTTAAAAAAAATACAATCAAACGATAACCATGCCAATAATGAACCACAAATAGAAAAAATAAAAGCATATTTGGTTTCGGGAAATAAAAGTAGCTTGATACATAATATTAAAATTTTGGATAATATAAATAAAAAATATAAAAAGAAACGAATGAAATATTCACATCTTAATAAAGAAGAATTATCTGAACATATACTTGATATAGTGGATTCTTATATAAAAAATGAAGATGAAGATAGCAAAAATATAATAGCTGATATAATAAGTCATTTTGAATCCTATGTTAGTATGAACCCTATGTTAAAAAATATTGAGATAAAGAATGATATAGCAAAAATAAATAAAAATATAAAATCCATTTCAGATTATATTTTAGGAGTAAAGGAAACATTAGACAAAGCAGTCCATGGTCATGAAAAAGCAAAAAACCAAATTGAGAGAATAATTGGACAATGGATAAATGGTAAACAAGATGGTTATTGTTTTGGATTTGAAGGACCTCCTGGTTGCGGCAAAACCAGTTTAGCAAAACAAGGAATTTCAAATTGTTTGAAAGACGATAATGGAAACCCAAGACCATTTTCAATGATACAAATGGGTGGCGATAGTAATGGTAGCACATTACATGGACATAACTACACTTATGTAGGTAGCACTTGGGGATCTATTGTCCAAATTTTGATAGATAATAAGTGTATGAATCCGATTATTTTTATTGATGAAGTAGACAAAATTAGTCGCACTGAAAATGGTAGAGAAATAGTTGGCATTCTTACTCATTTATTAGACCCAGCTCAAAACGATTGTTTTCAAGATAAATATTTTACAGGAATAGATTTAGATTTATCAAAAGCATTATTTATTTTATCATATAACGACGTTGAAGCGATTGATAAGATTTTATTAGATCGTGTTCATAGAATTAAATTTAATAGTCTCACATTAGAAGATAAAATAATAATATGTAATACTCATATTTTGCCGGAAGTTTATAAGAAAATGGGTTTAGAAGATATGATATATTTTACTGATGAAGTGTTAAAATTTATAATAGACGAATACACCGCTGAATCAGGTGTTCGTAAATTGAAAGAGATTCTTTTTGAGATAGTTGGAGAGATTAACTTAGATGTATTAAAGAATTCGGATGTTAATTTTGAATTACCCATTAAAATAAGTATTGATGATATTAAAACAAAATACTTTAAGGATAAAAAACCCGCAAAATTATACAAAATTCATAGTGAAAGTAAGGTTGGATTGATAAATGCATTATGGGCGAACCAAATAGCTCAAGGTGGAGTTCTTCCTATTCAAGCAAGTTTTGTGCCATCAAATAAATTTTTAGACTTAATATTGACTGGTTCTATGGGTGATGTCATGAAAGAATCAATTAGTGTAAGTTTAACAAATGCTTGGAATTTAACATCTTCAACCAGACAAAACTATTTAATTGAAAAGTTTAATAATATTAAAAATAATGCTATTTGTGGAATTCATATACATTGTCCAGATATAAGCACGAAAAAAGATGGCCCATCAGCAACAACAGCTTTTACAGTTTTAATATACAGCTTATTAAATGATATAAAAATTAAGAATTATTTTGGTATAACTGGAGAGACACATTTTGGGTTAGCTCTTACTGAAATTGGAGGCCTTCAAGAAAAATTAATTTTTTCAATTAAATCTGGTATTAAAGAATTTATTTTTCCAAAAGAAAATGAAAATGATTTTAATAAAATAATGGAAAAATATAAAAATAATAAACTTATTGAGGGTATTAAATTTCATTCAATCGAACGAGTTGAAGATGTGTTGGAATTGATTTTAGATAAATAAATATAATAATAAAAATAAAATTATTTACAATTATTATATGAGCAGTCAAGATACAACAAACAAAATTGGAGGTGTTCAGGATTCACCTTTGTATTTATTTCAACCAATGAATTTAGTAGTTTTTTCTTCATTTTTCTCTCCATTTATACTCGCAGCAGGTATAACAGGTCTTTCATTTATATTTCAAAACTTTAAGGGTTTGATTTATTTAGGGTTTTTAGTAGGTTGTTGTTTTGTCAGAAGCTATGTTTACATGATATCAGGGTCAAATCCTAGTGTAAATGATAAAACCATTTGTAGTACAGTTCAATATACTAAATATGGTAACCCAACATTTAGTGCGTTTGTTTTTGCTTTTTCAATAATGTATTTGTCCATTCCTATGTTTAGCAATGGCTCTGTTAACTTTTGGGTATTTATTTCTTTGATTACTTATTTCTTTTTAGATATGTTTATAAAGATTTACAAAAAATGTATACTACAAATGAGTGATTTGTTTTTAAATGTATTGCTTGGTGCTACATCTGCTACTTTAATAGTTACTTTAATGTATGCTGGTGGTTCTGGCAAATATTTGTTCTTTAATGAGGTATCAAGTAATAAAGAAATGTGTTACCAACCTAGCAAACAAACGTTCAAGTGTCAAATGTACAAAGACGGAACATTGATAAGCGAACTATAATTTTTTAGATTTATATAATTAATATAAAGATATGTTTATTTATAATATAAATAATGGTAAAAGCTAAATATGTTCTAGAAGTTTTAGAATTTATAACGGAAAAAGAAGGAGATAATGGTTGGTTAGCACAAGGTGGAGAAATTAAACATATTGGTTATATGAAGGGAAAATTCAAAACAAAAAAAGATGCTGTTTCGTATTATGATAGGAATAATACACATATGAGATCCTTAAATGCTCACAATACTTATATAAGTGATTGGGACCCAAATACAAAATTACTTTATATTGTAAGAGATGATTATTTAATAAATGCGACAATAGATTGTTTTTCTATCGACGATAATAGTGTTGATGAAATAAATAATGGCGTGGGGACTACTACTTGGAAGTGGTTAAAATAGGTGTACACCTTTGAACATTTTAAACGCAGACTTTGTACTATTAAAATTGTATATTATTTACACCCTTGAAGATTTAAAATGGTACGCTTAATATAATTTTTATCTATTTATTATATCAAGCATAAAACCTTATTAATTTAAAATGGCATTAAGCGTACCATTTTAAATCTTCAAGGGTATAAATATTAGAATCAAGTATTTATTATCAAATTTTCTTATTCATTCTCAGTTACATCAGGTTCATCATTTATATCAGGTTCTTCAGTTACATCAGGTTCTTTAGTTACATCAGGTTCTTCAGTTACATCAGGTTCTTCAGTTACATCAGGTTCTTCAACAACTTTTGGTTCTTCAGTTACATCAGGTTCTTCAACAACTTTTGGTTCTTCAGTTACAACAGAATCTTCTACAACTTTTGGTTCTTCTACAACATTAGGTTCTTCAGTTACATCAGAATCTTCTTTCACTTGTTTTGGAGAATTGACAATTGTTGGTTGAATAAACGACTGTGAATAAAATTTAAACCAAGTAATTAAATCTTTTACTACAAAACCCCTCTGAAAAGAATCAGCAAGTAATTTCATATTACCTTTCGTATTATATTTTGCTGTAAAATTATTTATTACATGTATTAAATTTAATCGAGAATATATTGATAACTTAGAATAATTATAAAGTGGTTTTCTTTTTTTAGCATTTACCCAGTTATGAAATAAATACATAAAATTTTTAAATTCATTCTTAGTCTTATAGTTATTTAAATTAATTTTTGCTAAAAAAATGCTAGCATCTCTTGAACAATCTGGACAAGGTAATACTTTACATATTCTCACGATTATTCCAAACATAGAACGGATTACATGAGGATAAGCATCCTGATTTATTTTTTCTGCTAATGTGTGAAATAATGTCCAAACAGCAGGACCCCAAATTTCAGGTGGACTCATTTTATATTTTAAATAAATATAAAAAATATAAAGATATAACATATAATAAATATAATAAATATAAATGGTTAAATATAATATAGAAGGAGGGTTAGATTTTTATGCTGAATTATATAAGTCATTTGATATTGAAGAGGGTGAAGAAGATGAAAATAAGTGTTTAATAACGAATCAATCATTAACAGATAAATATGTAAAAATGGAATGTGGTCATAAGTTTAATTACATTCCTTTATTTAATGACTTAGTAAATCATAAGACAAAATTTAATTTTATGGAAGGTACATTTAGTAAATTAACAACAAATGAAATAAGATGCCCTTATTGTCGTACAAAACAAAACTATTTATTGCCATATTACGAAGAATTTGGTTTGGAAAAAGTAAATGGTGTAAATTTCTATGACCCAAATCTAAAACCAACATATCCAAATGGTAGTTATATATTACATAAGTGTGAATATCAATATCCTAATCCAATTTATGATATAAGCACACCAGAAACATCTACAAATTCTAAATATCTAAAAAAAACATGTCATTATCACGGAACAAAGATTAACATTTACAATAAATTAAAACCATCCGAACCAATAACATATGATGATACAAAATATTATTGTTATACACATAAGAAAGAAATGATAAAGAATTATAAGTTACAACAAAAAGAGAAAAAAATGCTAGAAAAAGAGAATGAAAAAAATGAAAAGAAAAAATTAAAAATGTTAGAAAAAGAAAATAAACTTTTAGAAAAACAAAAATTAAAGGCAAAAGAAAAGGAAGAAAAGAATAAAGCAAAATTACTGAAAAAGAAATCAAAATCAACATCAATAATAGAAAATGTTGTATTAGGACCATTAAATTTGGAGAGCCAATCTGGATGTATTCAAATTCTAAAATCAGGAATAAATAAAGGAAACTCATGTGGATGCAAAATCGTTTCAGAAAATATGTGTAAGCGTCATTTTGTATTACATAATAAAGATAAATAATTAAAGAATTAAAGATTTAAATATAATATAATATTATTAGTTAATGGAAATTAAAGAACAACCAAATACAAAAGAACAACCAAATACAAAAGAACAATTAGTAAATAATATAAAAGAATGGATTAAAATTGACAATGAAATAACACAATTAAAGACTGAAATTAAAGCAAGAAATAATAAAAAGAAAACATTAACAGAAAGTTTAGTATCAGTAATGAAAACAAATAGCATTGATTGTTTCGATATTAATGGAGGTGCATTAGTATATAAAAAGAATAAGATTAAAAAACCTATTAATGGTAAAACTCTTTTGACAGCATTGCAAAATTATTATAAGAATGATAATAATCTAGCAGAAGAAATAACAAAACACGTAATGGATAATCGTGAAGAACAAATAAAAGAGACAATTAAAAGAAAATAAACAAATAAACAAATAAACAAATAATAAAATAAATTAAACAAATCATTATAGTATAATTATAATTATAATTATGGAAAACGATGAATATATCCCAGAAAAACCAATGTATTATAATTATATTATTAAAAATTTTTTAAAAAAAGATTTATCGCAAATTTTTGAACCAACTTCATATCAGCAAATTATATTATGTATTTATAGGATTAATATATCAGGAAAAATACCATTTATTGAATATCTTCTCTCAAATAATGGTTTTAATACTTTTCATCTGCCAGTTTTATCTATTTTTACCACATTGAACCGTGAAAAGCTAACTGATTATTCAAAAGTGTGTTTATCTGCTATGTTTCATACTGAAAATTTTGAAGAATTTAATGAAAAAATAGTATTTGATGGATATTATGAATATAATAAAAATCTTTATTTATTTTTTGATACAACAAATAATCAATTAATTATTGATGATATATATAGTTATAGTCCTCTATTATTTGCTTTGACATATGAAATAATAAATAATGGTAAAATATGTAATATGCCAATAAGTGAAGACACCAGAAATTTTTTTATCACTAATAATTCAGTAAACTATTTATATGATGAAAATAATGAACCATATGAACACCCAATTGTTGGGTTTGTTGGTAAACCGACACCTGATAAAATTAATTTTACCTATATATTTGGAGAGAGCCCGAGAAACAAATCTGCTATTCTAGGTCCTTATTATTATTTTACAAATATGAATTATGCCATAAGACAAGGTGGATGGTCTTGTGATTATAAGCCTGAATATAGACATAATCAACTCATAACAGATAATAAGTATGGCAGATATTTAAAAGGTGGAATAGTTAGGTTTGCTTTATTTACTGGTAATACAAAATATGTTGACAATGTCCCTAATGCTCCAATTGACGAATCAGAAATTAAAAAACAGAGAATGCTTGACCCATCATTAAACCAAAATTATGAAATTCAAACATTAAGAATATCAGATCATGATGGTATTTGGTCAAGAACATATAATAGCGTTTATTTAGGAAATATAGAATTAGATGATGGTAGTTTTATAGAAGAAACACCCTTAATTGTATTGAAAGACTATAATCAACAAATTCCATTAAGTTGTCATTTTATAGATAAAAATAGTATTGGAAATAAATATGATTCAACTAATCATAGTTATAGAATAATTTAGAATAATAATATCTTAAATAATAATATATGAATCTGATAACATTAATAGGTTTATCAATTATATTTTTTTATAGTTTAACTCAAGTGTTAAATTTTTATGGAATTGGTCAAGATATATATGGTGTATATATATTATTTTACATATTTATTATATTATGTATTTTAGTTTTACCAAATGATTATCCAAAGGTTTAATGTTCAATGTTTAGACAATATTATTATCATTTGAATCATCTATACTACCTTTTTTTGTATCTAAAACTTTATTTTGTTCAATAATTGTTTTAATTTTATTTACGTCTATTTTATCCTTTAGATTATCTATAATTTCTGTTTCCATGGGCTCACGATTATTTAAATTATTAAATAGGATAATAAATTCAGTAATTCGTTTCTTATCTAACTCATTTTGTTTTTTTGTTTTATTTTTTTTTATAAGCTGGTTATTAATAGCATCATTAATTACTTTATTTTGATTTTCTTCTGTATACCAAGGATTTCTATATTCTGAAGTAGGTATTAATATATCACATATTTCAGGTTTTATTATTTTATCAAATAAAACCTGTTGTTCAAATTTGTTTTTAAATTCCTCTATAATTTTATCAGGTATACTTGGACTTGTTTCAATTAAACGATCAAACTCTTCTTTACTCATTTTAAGCATATGTTTTGGATCAATTCTTTCTATAGGATGTTTAGCGAGTTCAATTTTTATATTTCTATAAAATTTATCCCATGCTATTGTGCTAACTCTATGAGCTTCATTTAATTGTGTTATTTTTAAAAATTGCTGTATAGTTGTTATTATACCTGCTAAAATATTGAAACCTCCTGCTGCCATAATAAATAAACTTTGATATGATACTGGAACTCTTTGCTGAGCAAAATTAGCTGTTCCAGTTAAAGTTGAGATTATAATTACAGGAACAGTATACCAAGCATTTAGTTTTCCATACATTAAATTTGCTTTTGAATGAAGCCATCTATAACACATTGCTTTATCAGCCCATTCTACAAGTATTTGCTCATGTTCAGGAGACCATTCAATCTTTGTCTGTTCAATAACAGTTTCATTATCTTCATCAATTTCAACGTCCATTTAATATATATAAGGCAATAAAATAAAATACAATAACAAAATCCCAAAAATATAAAATTAATATATTTTTAAATAATATGGAAATAACGCTCGTAAAACTTAAAGGTGAATTTAATGGTATAATTAATATTCGTAATAATGTAAAAAATGTATTTGATATATTACAAATTAGAATCGATAGTTTACGTGAAATTTATTCTGAATTTATTAAAACAAATAAAAACGAGACATTTGTTTTTGGTTTAGATACATTTCATTTTCAAAGTAAATTAATTGATATAGAATATAACGATATGAGACGATTATTTTTGGCTATAAATAACCGAATGTATTGTCAATATTTTAAATTACACAAAATTATTGTCGACTATATATCAACCAATGTAACTGATAAAATGGTAACAGACTTAGTTGAAAATAATAAGTTTCCAGTATATAAAGATCTTGAGCCCTTTAAGGAATATAAGTTTGAAATAATACTTGATATACATGAAACTATACTAAATTTACTCTCTATTCTAATATCATTTCTTAATAATAGAGAAAACGAACTTAGCATTCATAAGGTTAAACAAAATATTGGTTTGAATATAGACAACTTTATTACTTCATTTAATTTTAGTATAAATATAATAAGAGAGAAAATAATGATGTTTATAACATATATTGAATTTTTTCACAAAATGCATTCCAAATATTTAAAACGTTTTAGTAATAAAATTCAATTAATGTATACTCATATTAGCAATGATATTAAATTTGATGATTCGGTAGAAATATCTAAAGACAAGAAAAAAGAATTAATAGATGATTTTTCAACCGATAATATGGATAAAACTTTATTAAAAGAATTGAAGACATCTATTGGGTCTGAAACAAATAGTGATGTTAGTGATTCCAAAAGCAATCCAACTACACCAAGTGATAAAATATTAAATACTCCTGATTCTGTAATATCACGTAATTTTATTGTATCACAAAATAATGAAATAAATCCACAACCAAATTTAAAAAATATAGGTGAATTACATGTGGATAAAGAAAAAAAGGATTATACAAAATTATTTAAGAAAAACATTAATAAGGTAACAAATATGTTAAAAATATATAAATCTACTACAAAAGATAATACTGACATTAATTGTGAAGATAAAAATATAACAAAATTAAATTATAAAGATAAAGATATAGAAGATTTTTTTAATGGTATTGAAGAGTCATGTGATTCAATAATTAACAAACCAAGCGAAAAGAGATTTTTACTTCCTGAAAATAAACAAACTATACAAGATTCTGATGAACATTCCATTTTAAGTTTTGAAAATGAAGATGAATCTAAACAACCATTACAAATTGACACGTCTGAAGAAAATGTAGACACTACAAATCCAGATATAGTTGAAGAAAATGTAGACACTAAAAATCCAGATATAGTTGAAGAAAAATCAGAGCAAATTGAGACGGTTGAAGAAAATGTAGATACTACAAATCCAGATATAGTTGAAGAAAATGTAGACACTAAAAATCCAGATATTGTTGAAGAAAAATCAGAGCAAAATGAGACGGTTGAAGAAAATGTAGATCCTAAAAATCCAGATATAGTTGAAGAAAATGTAGACACTAAAAATCCAGATATAGTTGAAGAACAATTTGAAGAAATATAACTATAATTGAAACTAAATAATAATGTAAGTTTGATAACACATTTCCCATTTACACATGATATGTTTAAGTTATTTTTATAATTATATAAAAAATTGATATAAATATAAAATAATATATTAAATACAACAATATAAAGAAATGGAAAAACGTCTAAATAAGAAAACTGAAACTTATATTACTACATTCAAAGATGAAATTTTAAATAAGGCTACTAATTTGGGTTTAAATAATGATATAAAGTGTACTCAATTATTACAATACATATGCGATTACGATAGACTTTCATTTAATAAAGAGGATTTTCAAAAAAGAAAGCGTGTTAAAAATTTTGTTCCAATTTATGATAGATGTTGCGCAAAAAGGGCAAATGATGAACAGTGTACAAGACGACGAAAAGAAGGGAGTGAATACTGTGGAACTCATATTAAAGGAACACCGCACGGCATTGTTGTTGAAAATTCAAATGAACCGAAAATTAATACCCATAAGGTTGAAGTTTGGGCACAGGATATTCAAGGTATTATTTATTATATTGATAGATCAAATAACGTTTATGATACATCTGATATTATTAAAAATCAAGTTAATCCTAAAATTATCGCAAAATATGTCAAGAATGGAGAGTCATATAATATTCCCGAACTTAACAGTTAAAAATATTATATAATATAAATTTTCAAAGGTGTAAAAATATAAAAATATAAAAATATACAAATTTTTTATCCAAATATATTTTCTTGAGAATATAATAGATATAAAAAATCATCGTCATCTTTATGTTTATAATAAATTTGTTCAATCAAAGCTGATGTTGGTGGAATAGTATTATTTACAAATAAAAAAAGTGCTGTTTCTGGATGTAGTTTTAATCTATTTCTGATAACAAATAAAAATTGCCCAATAGTTAAATTTCTTGGAACCAGATATTTTTTTTTATCTATTAAAGGACAATCTCGTGATTTTACAGAACGCTCACATATTATTGGAATTCTATCAGGATATTTTGCTAATACTTTTTTTGATTCTTGACATCTTTTTTGAAACGAATATTCATTTTTAAATGAATAACAAGAATACATTATATTTTAATAATATTAATAAATTTTATATCATTTATAAATATTATTTACAAAAATTGAAATATTTTTATAAAATATTTAAAAATTAAATTCAAATGACACAATTTTTAAAGATAAAGGCTTTTGTGGAGGAAAATGTTAATAAATTAGATTGGTATCATTTGTCAAAAAACCCAAATGCGATTGATTTATTAGGAAAAAATGTAGATAAAATAAATTGGATAAATTTATCAGCCAATCCAAGCGCAATACATTTATTGGAAAAAAATATTAATAAAATAAATTGGACCATGTTGTGCTACAATCCAAATGCCATACATTTGTTGGAAAAAAATATTGATAAAATAAATTGGTGTATACTTTCATCAAATCCAAGCGCAATACATTTATTGGAAAAAAATCTAAATAAAATAGATTGGACTATGTTATGCTTGAATCTAAATGCAATACATTTATTGGAAAAAAATATTGATAAAATAAATTGGATGTGGTTGTCTGAAAATCCAAATGCATTTCCTTTATTCGCAAAAAAAACAAATAAAATATATTTATCGAGACTAAATTGGAATGTATTGTCTGTAAATCCAAATGCAATTCCTTTGTTGGAAAAAAACATTGATGAAATAAATTGGGTGTGGTTGTCGAAAAATCCGAATGCAATTCATTTATTAGAAAAAAATATGGATAAAATAGATTGGGCTAACTTGTCAGCAAACTTAAGCGCCATACATTTGTTGGAAAAAAATATTAATAAGATAAATTGGGAATATTTGTCTGAAAACCCAAATGCGATTCATTTGTTGGAAAAAAATATGGATAAAATAAATTGGCGTATGTTTTCATCAAATCCAAACGCGATTCCATTATTGGAAAAAAATATGGATAAAATAAATTGGATTGTACTGTCAAGAAATCCAAACGCAATTAAATTGTTGGAAAAAAATGTGGATAAAATAAACTGGGAGTGTTTGATAAGAAACCCATCTATATTTGGATATAATTATAATAAAATTCGTCATTATTATAGAGATATAAATTTAGGTATAATACAAGAACGATTTCATCCACGTAATTTGAATAAATTCAAGGCTTGGGGAATAGAAGAATTTGAAGATTGGGAAGACGATGCGTTTTTATAAATGTAGTTTGTAACTAAAAAGGTATATATGAAGAAAAAATTTTCATTTATAAAAAAATTGAAATACTTTTTTATAAATGAATAAATGTATCCAAGTAAATAAATCATCAAGTTTTAAACCGTGACTATCTTAGTTAACATGACGCAATTTTTAAAGTTAAAATCTTTTGTGGAAGAAAATGTAGATAACATATATTGGTCTCGTTTGTCTGCTAATCCAAACGCAATACGTTTATTGGAAAAAAATATAGATA
>Ga0098048_1000555_pt1 | contig 17683 bp, 17 predicted proteins | sample 13_taG_FD_75052 | JGI IMG/M metagenome (GOLD analysis project Ga0098048, IMG submission 75052) | Marine viral communities from the Subarctic Pacific Ocean - 13_ETSP_OMZ_AT15268 metaG | ecosystem: Environmental > Aquatic > Marine > Oceanic | place: Pacific Ocean | collected 2015-01-16 | reverse complement strand
CAGGAAGTAATTATTTGGAATGGAGATAAGTCTTCGACCAGGGCAACAATCGAATCAGCTGTTGATACCTACTACTCAATAACATGATAAAGTACGTAGACTCTTCTTTGAACTCGGACTTGAACACACTTGCTAAGATGAGAGACGCAAGTAGGTGTTTGTTTCTGTGCGTTAACCCTTCCACTGATTCAACATATTCTTCTTATAACTTCTTTGAAGTTTCTGAAGAGGGAGGTAGATCAATCATGGCTGTAAATGAAAACGAGAAGATTAAGGTTTCAGATAAATCCCATCTTGTTGATTTTCTAGACATGTTTTCAATAACGGATTCAGAAAAAAATTCTATACTAGATTCATTGTCTGAAGGAGATAAGATTCCTTTTTCTCAGATTGAACCTAGCTCTATTGTCAAGAAAACATATTCTGAGATGGTAGATTTAGGCTTGCTTAGGGATGACGATCTAATCATTTAATCAGTATATTCGCATTATTAAAAATAAAAAATGGCTTACTTATTCGCATCAAAACAATGGACCATATCAGGGTCCCATGACTTTGGAGATTTCACTTTGCTGAACCCGACGATCCGACCCATCAACTGTCAAGTTCTTGAAAACTCTGTTCATGTTCAAATTGAACTGAAGGAGAACGGTGGCTTATTCAAGCACTACACGAACGTGACATACTCGGAAACTATCGAGACAAACATCAACAGCTTGGTGGACGACATCATGGCTGCGGCATTTCCTACGGCAACAGTCGTAGGGTAATCAACCCACCATACGTATAGACAGGGGCCTAGAGCCCCTTTCTTTGTTTTCGTATATTTGCATTATGAGCAGTCCAAGCGCTATCTCAAAGAGGATCAAGAACATGCTGAAGAAGTATGGACTGAAGGGTGTCAATAAGCCTAAGTCTACACCTAAGCACCCCAAGAAGTCTCACATGGTTCTCGCTAAGGAAGGCAATAAGATTAAGCTCATTAGATTCGGAGAGAAAGGTGCGGACACTGTGACAGAGTCAAACCCAACCCCAGCTAGACGCAAGAAGCGTGCGAGCTTCAAGGCTCGCCATGCTAGAAACATTGCCAAGGGTAAGATGAGTGCAGCGTACTGGGCGGATAAAGTAAAGTGGTAATCAGTACATTTGCAGAAATCAAAACATGCGTAGAAAAATAACCATACCATTAACAACTACTGCTTCTGCACACGCTGCGGAGGATGTCATCTTTTTGCCTACAGAGGTTAAGAATGCAGCCTCTCGCATTGAAGGTGATGTAAGAATTATTTCTGCGTCGTTAATTTCAAAAGGAGATAAGTGCCCTTCTGTAGACCTTGTGTTTACAGAGAAGGGTGATGGAACGTTAGCTAACCTTTCCGTCGGTGAGGGTATCGCTACAGGCGGCACTGCTCTTAGGTCAACTCTCTTGACTAATCAAATTTGCGGCATCCTAACCCTAGATGAGGTTACTGATGGAAATACTGGCGCTCTTGGAAGTACTTATGTGTCTACAAAATCAAATGTAGACCTCGTTCTTTCTACGTCCCTGAAGACTGCTGAATACCCGAATCCAACAAGCTTTCACGTATTTGGCGTTACCAAGACTGCCGTGACGACCACCGCAGTAGACGACTTCACACTTATCCTCGATATAGAGTAAAACATGAACAAAGTAATTAGAATATCTCCCACAACCCACAACTCATCTGTGGTGGATAACGGATTGTTTTTTGACGTAACCGAGATACCCAATACTACATCTAGGCTTGGTGGAACGGCATTGCTAAAATCAGTAACGTCGATTATCCTTACTACCGCTGGCCATCCAGAAATGGATTTGATATTCTTTAAGAAAGGAGGTTCTTCTCTAGGTACTCTTGGAGCCGCTCTGGGTGCAGGTGCTGAGACAGCAATAGATAACAATGAACTCATTGGTGTTGTTAGTATGCCAACAGTGCCTGCTGACGGAAGCTCCGACTTGGGCGATCTTTTTGTTTCTAGTAAGCTGAATATCGATTTACTTCTGGAGGCTGAAGAAAACAAACAGTCAATCTATGTAGCTGGAGTTGTTAGGGCTGCATACACATCAGATTCAGATACGGAAGTTACCTTTTCTTTTGGTCTTGATCGATGAACGCTGTCAAGTACAACAAAGGAGGTAAGCTTAAGGTGAGCACAAAGACTATGAGTGTGCCACCACCTTCTGGCTATCACTGGATGGAAGAGCGCGGCAGATACTTCTTGATGAAGGGAGACTACAAGCCGCATCCTGGAGCTGTAAAAGAAGCAAAGTTCAAGATGGTCTCTCACTCATGAAGGCGAAGAAGAGTAAAGTAAACGAGGCTGGCAATTACACCAAGCCAGGAATGCGTAAGCGTATGTTCCAAGCTATCAAGGCTGGCAGCAAAGGAGGTAAGCCTGGTCAGTGGTCAGCTAGAAAAGCACAGCTTCTGGCTCTTAGGTATAAAAAAGCTGGGGGTGGGTATAGGAACTGATGGCACTATCTAAATCACAACAAAGTCTGCGCAAGTGGACGAAACAAAAGTGGCGGACCAAGTCAGGCAAAAAGTCCGCAGATACTGGTGAGAGATACTTGCCAGAGAAGGCTATAGAGGCGCTGTCTCCAGAGGAGTACGCCGCCACATCACGAGCAAAACGTGCAGGATCTAAGAAGGGTAAGCAGTTCGTGAAGCAACCGAAGCGTATCGCTAAGAAGGTTGCCAGATACAGAAAGTAATTTCGTTATATATTTGCATAAAATTTAATTCATGGAAAATCAAGAAGTTAACGAAACTCCCTCCGTGGAGTTTTTGTCTGATGAGCAAGTTCAAAACATTGACGTCAATGCAGAGGGTGGTTCGTTCAGTCCGCCAGATGTCATTGACATAGATGCAGCTCGTGAGGCAGACCAGCAGGCGGCAACGGCACCAGCTGAAGAAGTTATTGACAATACGGAAAATACACAGCAGAATACACAAACGCAGGAGCCTATTGATGTCGACGCAGAAGTGCTCTCATACCTGAGCGAAAAGCTTGGTCGAGAGTTCAGCTCATTCGATGATTTGACTCCTCAGCAACAAGAAAGCGTGCTTGACGAGCGTGTAGAAGCTATCGCTCGATTCGTCCAAGAGACGGGCCGAGACCCTCAAGACTGGTTTAAGTATCAGCAGCTGGATGCCTCCGAAATGGATGACATGCAAGCTGTACGTATTCAGATGGTATCTGATTACCAAGGCTTAAGCCAAGATGAGTTGGATACGCTTCTGTCTAGCAAGTACAAGCTCGATCCGAATCTGCATACAGAAGAGGAGGTGAAACTTTCAGCGTTGCAATTAAAGTTGGATGCTCAGTCTGCGCGAGAAAAGATCTTGTCTGTTCGAGAAGCATACAAGGCCCCTGTCGCTACGCCTAGCACCGACGAAGATTCTCCTATTGATGACCAGTGGATTTCTAACATGAAAAACGATCTCAATGCCCTAGATGGTGTAGAGTTCGATTTGGGGAATGGTAACTCATTCACCTTTGGATTGACGAATGAATACAAGGGTCAGCTTAGTGAGAAGAACTCTCGCCTTGACGAGTACTTTGATCCTTATGTACGCGAGGATGGAAGTTGGGATTATGATATGCTGAACATGCACCGCACTGTGGTTGACAATATCGAAACGATTGTACAGTCAGTCTACAAGCAGGGCATGTCAGATGGCCAGCGAGGAATCGTGAACCAAGCAGCAAACATCAGCGCCCAAGGTCCGAATCAAGGAAGCGCACAACCAGGAGAAAGTTCCCTGGCAGCACAGCTTCGAGCCGCGCTTGGCAGGTAACGATCTCAAAGTTTTTGATTTCTACAACCTACAATAATCAGCTATTATGGCTATTTCACAACAAACAGGTAGCACAAACTCTGATGTCGGACCAAAGAATTTCGACCTCACACCCGCTACTTACACTACTCTCGGATCCCTCTTGGATCCCACCAAGCCTGACGTAAGAGAACTCTACGTCGAAACTTTCGGTGATCAAGGCATCACTGGTTTCTTGGATTTGATCGGCGCAAAGAAGACCGCTGGTACTGCTGACGAAGTTCACTACTACGAAGAAGGTCGCTTGCACAGAACAGTTCAGATGACCTATGGCGCTGCAAACGCAGGTGCGACTTCTGCATTTGAAATCACTCATATCGACGAAGTTGCTATTGGCGGTGCTGCAGCTGACCAAGCCGTCCGCCCAAATGACGTCCTCTTGGATGAGCTCGGAAACAGATTCGTGGTTATCGCACCTGCTTCAGGAGCTGCAACTGGAACAATGAGAGCTCTCGATGACGGAGCAGTTTCCGCTCAGGGTACTGCTGTTCAAGCCAACGTTATCGGTAACATCTACGCTCAGGGTACAGACCAGCCAGGTTTGTTCTACGAGACTGACATTGTCAAGCGCAAGAACCCATTCGTTATCACCAAGGAGACTTTCCACGTCAACGGCTCTCAAGCTACCAACATTGGTTACTTGAAAGTAGACGGTCAGTACAGATGGTTTATGAAGGGTGAGATGGACGCTCGTAAGCGTTTCATGAACCAGCGTGAGGCTATGCTCATGTACTCTCAGCTCGCTGCTGACAATAACCTCGCTTTGGCTTCAGGCAGCGTTGCTGGCTCTGAAGGCTACTTCGCAGCTATCGAAGACAGAGGTATTGTTGCTACTGGTGCTGCTGATGCTGGTATCGCTGCTATGGCTGACATCGACGACATCATCTTGTTGCTCGACAAGCAAGGCGCTCCAAGCGAGTACGCTATGTACCTCGACAGAAAGACTTCTTTGAACATTGACGATGTCTTGGCTTCAGGTGTTGCTACACAGGTGACTGCTGGATTGGCTGGTCAGTTCGGTGCGTTTAACAACGATGCTGATTTGGCTGTCAAGCTCGGCTTTAAGTCGTTTACTCGTGGTGGATACACCTTCCACAAGCACGATTGGAAGATGCTGAATGACCCAACTGTCGGCGGAATCCACTCTACTACTATTGGTGCTGGTGCCGTTTCTGGTGCTTTGATTCCAATGACTAACGTTGCTGACGCTCGCACTGGTGTTGCTTCTCCTTCTTTGGAGATGAACTTCAAGGCTGCGAACGGTTACAGCCGCGATATTGAGCACTGGGTTGAAGGTGGCGGTGTCCTCGGATACGCTACTAACGGAGAGGACTTGGCTAAGTTCCACTACCGCTCTGAGACCAACTTGGTAACTCGCGCTGCTAACCAGCACGTATTGCTCAAGAGAGGATAATTAATCTGAAGCTATGAGAAGGCCCTTCGGGGCTTTCTCTAACTTCATAATCTTTGAACTATGGCTAAAAAGAACATTTTTCCTATCTACATCGACGCTGATGCTGAAGCTGTTGCAGGCTCAGGATCTTGGAGCGGATTGACGAGCAGAATCGACATGAATGGTAGCTTCACCTTGTCGAAGCCTTCTGGTGTTGATGTTGAGCCAGGGACACTTGTCTCTGTAAAGAATGACACAGGCGGCAACTTGACTCTTACTATTTCTCCCGACCCCTTTGGGGACGACGAGCTGGATGAAATTGTCCTCGGTGATAACGTTACGCAGACTCTGATGTTCATCGACGAAACCGTTGGTTTCTTGGTGCTCGGAACTACTTCGGCGTCCTAATAATAACTGAGGGGGAGGAAACGACCTCCCTCTCTTTTATCTTCTTTTTAATTTAATTCTATTACAATGTCACAAAAAGTTAAAGGCAGCCGCCCTGCTGCAAAAACAGGGGCTAAGAAAAATCTCACTAAGATGGGTGGTACACCCGCCCCAGTGAGACCAACGCTTCAGCACGTAGAGTATGAACTCTGCAAGCCTAACGGAGCCATCTTCATGATGCGAGACGCATCTTATGATTACTACGACGAGGCTAAAAACGAAGTTAGAAAGGCACGATACTGCGCCTCAGAGAAATCTATCTTTTCGGACGAGCAGGGTGACAACCCCGTAAAGTCTCCAGTAGTTTTCACAAAGAGCAAGTTGTGGGTGAGCAGAGAGCAGCCAAACCTCAAGAAGTTTTTGGATATGCACCCAAAGAATGAATCTAATGGAGGTGCTCTTTTCCGTCAAGTTGACTTCGCTAAAAAGGCAGAAGTAAGTATCGACCAAGAACTCCTCGTTGCTGATGCTGTCATCTTAATCCGCACAAAGCCGATCGACGAATTGCTCACAGTAGCAACAGCCTATGGCCTAGATACCGACAGAGACTTCGCTGAGATCAAGCATGACCTGATGGTCAGAGCAAAAAAGAATCCAGAAGGTTTCATGAAGTCCTTTGACGATCCTGCCGTTCGCATGCGAGCTAAAGTCAACAAAGCTGTAGATTACAAGGTCCTCAGTGTACTAGAAGATTCAGTACGTTGGTTCGACACAAACAACCTAATCCTCTCAGTTCCAGTCGGTATGGACGGAGTAGACGTGATGGTTCGTCACTTGCTCACAGACAAAGGGTCTATCATCGCAGATGAAATCGACAAGCAGTTAAGCTGACTACATACAACCTCCTAGGAAAGGCTCCCTTATAGGGAGCTTTTTCTTTTTGTATATTTGCCTTATGCCAGTAAGTGTAAACGTAGTTTATGGAACACTGAAAAACCTAGTGAATAAGGACCAAAGAGGGTTTGTCAATATCGATGAATTCAACAGGTTTGCACAGGTGGCTCAGCTCAGAATCTATAACAGACTCTTCGATCAGCTCAAAGATGGGAGCAGGTTGGAACGCGCTGGTTTCGGCCAGGGCAGAGACAAGTCCAAGTTCAAGCAGACCCTAGAAGATCTCGCAGTATTTGCAAAGTCATCAGATATACCTAAGAGCAGCGGCGTATACGCTCGACCTTCAGACTTGTCTAGGGTCATTTCTATATCGACCTCGGGTGACTTGCTTCTTGGTCAGACAACCAGAACGCCTGTTGAGATTGTGTACGATGAGGAGAAGATTGAAAGAATCCTAGGCAGCACACTGAACGCGCCTAGCGAATCCTTCCCAGTTGCTTTGGTAACTGGTGATATCGAGGTTTTCCCTGAGTCTATTCAGAAAATCAAGGTCAGATACTACAAGATTCCTCAGAGCTTCACTACAGCAGCTACACCTGCTAGGTCTGACGATCCACCTACCTTAGCCACAAACGCTGGCACTGAGACTTACGACTCTACAAACAGTAGAGACTTCGAGCTCCCAGAGCACTACTTGATGGACTTGGTTCTGGAGGTCGCTGAACTTATTGGTGTCAACCTCAGAGATGCTGAGGTACAGACATTCGCTCAGAAAGAGCAAAGCGAAAGAAAATCTGAACAATCCTTCTAATGGCTAGAAATTACGTACCACTTAAACAAGTCATCAATGACTTCATGCTAAGCTTGGACGGCAACGATTTCGCCGCTCATGTGAGTGATGCAGCTGTTAGGAACTTTGCGCTCAGAGGCGTCAGGGAGCTCGGCTTTGATATGCTCAAGGTCATCCGATCCCTGAAGCTGTCTGTGAATAGCGCTAACAATACAGTTGACCTCCCAGACGATTACGTTGATTGGAGTAAGGTCGGTGTCGTAGGAGGGGATGGTTTGGTGTATGTGCTCGGTGAGAACAAGAACATCAACTACTCTCAGAAATACTCAGACGTCAACAACATCAACTATGACGCTGATGGTGATGGCCTGCTGGACCGAGAGGATGACAAGGGCTCTACCAAAGGTGGTATCGGTGGATCAACAGACGATGGGTTTGGCTCTTACGTCTTTCGTAACTACGTCTACGGAAACACTCAGGGACAGCTTTACGGCCACGGTGGTGGCAGATACCAAGGTGAGTTTAGGGTGAACCTAGATCAGAATCGTATCGAGATTAAATCAAACACAGACGTGTCTAACTTGGTCATCGAGTACGTTGCGGATGAGGCTAGATCCTCTAACCCTCAAGTTCATGTGTACGCTGAGGAAGCTCTCATGGCTTACATGTACTACAAGATGATCGAGCGAAAGGCTGCTGTGCCAGCCAATGAGAAGGCTAGAGCAAGGTCTGAGTACTACAACGAAAGAAGAAAAGCCAATGCTCGCATGAAGTCCTTCACCAAAGAGGAAGCTCTTAGAACAATCAGAAAGAACTACAAGCAAGCACCTAAAGGATGATTCAAAAGATTACGCCTAAGAAGTTTGTTTCAGATAAAGACGAGCGTCTCGTTGCACCTAACGAGATGATTCTTGCTGAGAACGTCACGATCTCTGAGAGAGCGGACGGCAGCGCCTCCATCCTCAAGACGATGAAGGGGACATCTGAGATCAGCAAGAGGACTGGTGAGATCGACGCTCCAGATACTTGGAAGGTGGTTGGTTCCTGCTCTGACAATCAGAGAGGTAGGGTCTACTTCTTTCTGTACGATACTGCGGACGCTACTGATCACAGAATCATGATGTTCGACAAGTCTACAGACGAGTGGAGAACAATTCTTAAGAAAGCTTATCTGAAATTTGATGAGCAGTACCCAGTAAAGGCGGATGTAATCAACAAGGCATTTCGTCAAGACGGTCAGATTCAGAGTGTGATTTACTTCACGGACAACAATAATCCTCCTCGCAAAATCAACATAGATAGAGCTATTGACGGAGATTACGTGTATGTGCCTGGAACAGAATCAAACCCAATCGTATCTACTAACATAGACCTCGACTACGCGATACTTACTATGAGAGCGTGTCCATCTAAAGAGGTTACTTTCTCATTCGGAAGCGACAACGATCTACCCGCAAACAATTTTAAGAACGAGGTATTCCAGTTCGCAACTCAATTTCTATACAAAGACGGTGAAGAGTCGGCTCTTTCTGCATACTCAAAGATAGCGGTTCCTCCGTCTGTAGTGGACCAAGGCGTTAGTGAGCTCGTATTCAACGGCCCTAATGATGGTAATGTTTGTATCATGAACATGCCGTGGAATCAAGGCTCTGATAGCGAGAAGTACGTAGATGTATCTAAGATTAGGCTGTTGTTCAGGATCGGAAATACTGGCTCATTTTCCATTGCGGATGAATTCGATCCAAGAGAAGATCTTACTCGTAGAATTGGAAATAACGTCTCTAAGACTATCTATGACGCCGACACCTCGGTGTACAGATTCTACAACGACGGATACTACTCATTCATCGCAGACTCTGTGTCTGGGAAGCTTTACGACAACGTACCTCAAAAAGCCCAAGGCCAAACGCTCGCCGAGAGCAGACTTCTTTACTCTAACTACACAGAGGGTTATGAGAACTACGACATAGCGTCTAGTGTTGAGCTCTCTGTGGATTACGGAAGTGAGGAGGAGTTGGGTGGCAGCTACTTGCTTGACGCTGACTATGTCGTTAAATACCCATCGACAGATTTTTACTCACTTGCATCTGAAGTCACCGCCGCAAAAGGCAATGGTGAGATTGTCATAGACTTGCTGGATTCTTCTGGATTTGATTGGGACCCTGATGCTGCAGATACAGCTGCTACGGTTGTTCCTGAAGACACACTTACTACCATTAATTTTGCGTTCGACCCAGAGGGTAGCTACTACAACACTACGACTCCAGGACCGATGGCGACTCTTAATGGAGCCACCTTCACCGAGGGTACTGGAGGTACGTTTGACCTAGAGTTTGGCGTAGACAACTTAAGGAAGATAGAGATCCCCGCCCCTACTTCTGATTCTCCGAACCCTAAGTTTGAGATCAGATACACAACCTCTTCTGGGGATACCGTAGAAGACATCAGAGATGGGCTAAAGGCTTTTGTTGATTCTGCAAACCCGACAACAAGAAAGACATTTACGCAAACAAGCGTTAAGGCTAAAGTCGTAAACGTAACAGGTGACACTAGCGTAATCAGTGATGGAGATGAAGTCACGTTTACTCAGGTTGTCTGGGAGGTTGAGGTTTCAATAGGTAACACTCTAGATGGAACATCAGACTCAGACTCATTTATCATAAGACCATGGATAAGAAGAGTTTCTTCCTTCCAGCCTACATTTACTCCTGGGCTTTTGGGTTTTCCAGACGGCACTGAACTAGACACAATAGAAGTAGATGGTGAGTCGGCTATAGACTTAGACACCCCCGCTGTAAGCAGCCCCATATATCAAGTCAAGGATATAGATCAGACTCCTATTGATGACTACATAACCGACATAGGTGGCTCCAGCATAACCACTACCTTCTTGTCTTCGTTTAAGCACGGATCTTCTCACGAGTTCGGCATAGTGTATTTCGACAAGTGGGGTAGGTCTGGGTTCGTAAACAAGATAGGATCTACATACATTAAGCACCCTTCTGAGAGGACTTCTGGTGAGGAAGGTTCTGCAACGGTATCTGTAGATATATCTGACGCTCTTGACGGAACTAACGGCGATGGGCTTCCAAGCTGGGCAGAGAGATATCAGATCGTATACGGTGGCTCTCAGTACTCGAACGTGTTCTCTTACACCACTGGAGGAGGCTACTTTGCTAAAGACTCTAGCGGAACCAAAATAGCAGACGATAGGAGAGTGTTTGTATCACTAAACAGTCTATCTCAGTTTCAGGACCAGACAGGGTCTCCTAGAGATTACTCTTTCACGAAGGGTGATATTTGCAGGGTTATATCATACTCTGATGCTGGCACAAAAACTTACGCCACTTCAAATGAATATGGAGGTGGTATTGTCGAGTTCGAGGTTGTGGGTGTAGAGACATTTGATGAGACTACTTACGACGGGATCTCAGGAAACCCCATAATCGGAAACGACACCACCAACACAGAGGAGTATCAGGGAGAGTTTTTAATACTCAAAGCTCCTAGAATCGATGGTGGCCTCCAGATCGCGGCTGCAGCTGACGGAATAGAAGATGACCAGTTGAAGTACGATGGATTTGATTGGCAATCAATAAGTACTTCTTCATACCCTTCTGGAACTGGAAGTGGAAATAACTTCTGGGGTCAAGAAACTGTTATCGAGATACTTACTCCTAAGAAGTCATCTGACACCCCTATATACTACGAGGTCGGTGAGCAAATACTGCTTGAAGATCCAGGTGCGGGGGCATACGGTTATCACGGTCCAGACATAAAGCTTAAGGACGGTGACGTTCAAATTAGATCTGTGTCTTGCCGAGGACCTAAGTACTCTTCTCCCAGCTGGAATAAAGCCGATCTAGACGAGTGGAAAGATAAAGTTATTGCATTGGAGTGCGAGACACCAGGAGAGTTCATAACTGAAAAATCTTGGAGTAAGGGTAGAGCTCACGCTACATTCGAAAGAGCTGCGACTATCAACAGATACAACAGTATCACGTACAGCCAGCCATACGCGGACGACACTAACGTGCTTGCTTTGTCTTCATTTGTTCCATCTCAAGCGAACTTCTTTGACCTGCCATCAGAGCATGGGCCATGTACATACATAGGTCTAAGCTCAGACAACTTGATGGCGATGCAAGAAAACAAAGTCTCTAGGCTCGGCTTAAATAAAGGTGTATTGGAGACTGGAACTCAAAGTGGTGTCGTTACGATATCCACCAAGCTCATCAACAACCTTGTGTCTTATGCTGGTGACTTTGGAACAAAAAACCCCGAGTCTGTTCTGATACGCGACGGTGTGGTCTACTTTGTAGACTCTGAAAGAAGAGCTATCGTCAGGATCTCAAACAAAGGTCTTGAAGTCATCTCTGACAAAGACGTGAAGTCAAAGATTTCTGGTCAGATTCAGTCTTGGGAAGGTCAAAGCGGAAAGACTATCGTTAGTGGATATGATGCTGAAGACGACATCTACTATGCGACCCTTCATCCTGCAGGTGTGTTTAATGGATATACGATTGGCTACGATGAGAAGGGTGGTTTTTGGCAAGGCAACTACACGTTCTACGCAGATAGATACGTCTCTCTGAAAGACTCTTTCTATGGACTAAAGGCTGGCAACAACAGCATTGTGCATGAGTTCAAAGACGCCAACGTATCCAATAGATTCTTTGACACGTCTGCAAACCCAGTAGCCTCTAAGATTAAGGTTGTTTCTAATGCAAATCCTTCTATGGTAAAGACTTACCAAGCCGTATCGTTAGAATCTAACAGTGCTTGGACAGTGACGCTGTCTGACAGCAAGGGGAGTGTCTCTGGAAATGTATCGTTCTCTGAGAGAGAAGGGGCGTTTTACGGTGAAGTAGAAGGTATAAGCGCATACGCTATTTACCTCAATGACGTAAACGATAGCAGATACTTACCTCTAGGTACGTATGATTCCTCAGCCCCTGTGGGAGGCGTAAGCATAGTCACCCTGCAGAATAACATCAGAGGCATGCACATACCTCTGAATTATAACGTGTTCCTGCTTGGTAACTCCACGAACAGCGTTGATGATGGAACGATAGAGCCGCTTGGTTCACTTAAGGTCACATCTGTTAACAGGTCAGCAAGCGAAATCACTCTTTCTGGAACAATCTCGCCTGCCACAAACGTAACTCAAGGCGATAAGCTTTTTATCGGTCAGTCAGGCAATGGACTCACTGGTGATAGAATAAGAGATCATTACGCTGTGATAGATGCTCAATACACCCCTCCCTCATCGATCGTTGACGAAGGTATTGGCGGTGAAGAGCTATACGCAATCAACGCATACTTCAAGAACTCACCACTCAATCACGCAATAGGCTGACAATAACTATATTTGTAAAATGCTAGAAGCACTAGAAATCCTCCACTCTATCTTATTTCCAGAGCCATACCCTGGACTGTCTTATGCGATAGAACCTATCACGCTAGGACTCATGGCTGCTGGTGCAGCCGCAAAAGGTATTGGGAGTATCGTTCAGGGTCGTCAGCAAAAGAAAGCTGCTGAAGCTTTGGCTGAGCAGCAAAGACAAGCGGCAGAACAAGCCAAGCTAGAGGCTGATACACAGATCGCTGATGCTCTCGCCAAGGAAGCAGAGTACGGGTTGGCACCGTCATACAACGAGTTGAGGAAGACTGTGATGGAGGACCCTATGGCGGACCTTCAGAGACAGGAAGCTCTTAGGACTCAAGCCCAGTCAGTAGAAGCGCTTCGTGGGGGAGGCGCTAGAGCTTTGCTTGGGGGATTGAGTCAGGTTGACGAAACTACAGCTGATACCTTCTCTAGAATTGCAGCTGAAGAATCAGCTAGAAGAAAGGCAGGTTTGCAGACTATCGGTGGTGCGGAGGCAAGAGTTGCCGAAGGGAAGTTTGGGGCTGCTAGATCAGACCTCGCTTCGGCTAGAGGCCTTAGAGAGGAAGCTCTTGGCGCTGAGGCTGGAGCGGACGCTATGGACATCCAAGCTGATCTTGCGGGCAAGCAAGCCGTCACTAGCGGGATTACTGACACGCTGTCTACTGGGCTTAACATGGCTGCTATGTATGGTGACTTCGGCGGGGAAGGCCCTTTGATTAAATCCAGATCGGCAAGGTTGAAGCCAGAAGACTTTGAGGGGTTGCCAGAACTAACGAATGTTGGAGGTGGTGTTGACTTTGGTGAAGAGGGTATGATGATTAAGGCTATGGAAGGGGCGTTACTTAGAGGCGAAACTCCTGGAGAGTTCTCTCATGATAACAACCCTATTGACATCATGCAAGACGGCGCTAAGATTGGAGAGATGACTGGCGGTGAGGGAATCGTGTCACCTGACGACATGGGAGAAATGGAACAGCTTGCGGGGAAGGGTAACACGCCTTTGCATAAGTTTGTAAGGGGGTGGTTCAAGAAAATAAATTCAAAGAAGAATGGCTAATCAAGCGAGACGTGCGAGTAGATTTGATGTTCAGCAACCAGCTTTTGCTCAGCAGAACATAAGAGGCATCGAGCAAGCGGGCGCTGGATTTAGCGAAGCCATAAAAGGTTTTGAAAAGCAGATCTCTGGCATAAAAGAGCAAGAGGCCAAGGCTATGGCCTTGATCCCAGACGCTGACTTCAAAGGAGACTCTGGCCCAAACTCTTTGTTTGCTGGGGACGCTCAAGCCCTCATGGAAAAGATTCAAGGCGGAGTGGAGGGTTCTTACAACTTTGCCAACCCTGCTGAAGTAGCTAGATTCAACATGGATGTAGCTAACCTCAAGAAAGAAATCAGCGAGTTCGAGCCCATCTATAGCGAGGCTGTTAAGGGGTTGCAGAAGCTGTCTGATGAGCATGACCTTTTTATGAAGGTCGGTGGAGATCCCAAGCAGGCCCCCACACAGAAGGTGGGTGGTATCGAGTACTACAACGCTAAGGCTGGAGCCATTGGCTTTGATCAGGCTATGAAGGCTGCTAACGCCATCAGGTACGGCACAACTCAGAAAGACCCTGCTACAGGTAAGATCACACTCATGGATCGCTCAGGCAATCCTGTGGGTGAGTATGCAAACAAAGAAGCTATGCTTCAGGAGTTGGTGCAAATTGCTAAGCCAGACTTGCAGCCAGTGCCAGTTGTGGATGGTAAAACTCTTGTAGAGGACAAGAAGTGGGGTAACGCCTACAAGACGGAAGTTGATGCAGAGTCTGCGTTCTTGAACTACGTTCTCAATAATCCTGCTCAAGCAGATAGAAGAAGAAGAGAGAAGCTTGGTGTTGTTGAAGACGCGCCAGAAGCAGAGATGACCGAAGAAGTGAGAGCTCTTCTGGATAAGCACCCTAAAACTTCTGCAGGATTTGAAGATCTCAGCCAATCTCAGTACGACTACGTGCAGGAAATGATGCAGGGATGGAGAGACTTACAGGCCCCTAAAGAAGCCAAGAAGGTCACGAAGTCAAAGTCTTCTTCTAAGCTGGATGGACTTATGGGCCAGATCGGAGGTGGAGACTTAACCATCAACACTGGCTTAGGAGATCTTGAGGAATCTGTTGGAGGTACCTCTGGGTTGGTCGTGAAGGGCAAGGTTGGTCTAGACGGAGGCAAAGAGGGGAGCTTGAAGAAGATCGTCTATAACCCCAATGCTCAAGAATCAGGTGGAAGCGGATTCTCAGTCGTAATCTTTGACGGGGAGATGGATGTAGTTATGCCGTTTGACCCTAAGCCAGGTGATCAAGCTAAAGATGCTATTGCTGCGGCTCTCGGTCTGAGTCAAGAAGACATGCTAAAACTCCTAAGAGAAATCAGGAACAAGGGAGAGTAAGAGAAGATTCATTATCTTTGCTTGAAACCAGCCGTTTACCATGAACGAACAGCTTCAAGCACAAATTCAAGACTACCTTTCTCAAGGCAGAAACGCATCGTGGATCGCCAACGAGATGTACTTCGAAAATCCAGAGATGGATTACGATGAGATAAAGAACTACGCCAGCGGTATACTCGAAGAGTCAAAAAAAAAAGATTCAGCAGAATCAGGGGAGCCAACTATACAGTCTATAACCTCCGTGCCTTCGGCAGAAGATTTGGATTCTTCGTCACAGACCCAGCCACCTGAACCTGTATCACCACCAGACCTAAGCTTGAAGACGATTGGAGATGAGTTCTCTAATCGATTTGCGCAAGATCATAGCTCCATGTTCTCGGACATGATGGAGCAACAAGACTTTAGCCGAAAGGTCAATGAGATCTCGGCAAACCCAGATAAGTCTGATGCTCAGAAACAATCTGACATCAACAATCTCTTCCAGTCAGAATCTCGCAAACAACAGCTTCAGCTCTTACAAGGGTACTCTGACGAAATCAATGAGCGTATTGGTGATGCTGACGTAGACAAGGAAGACTACGCTAACAAGCTGTACGATAAGTTCGGTCTTGCAATCCCCCTCGACGGTGACGATAGGTACAATGAGACGACTGGTTTTGGCGGAGGTGTATGGGATTTTTTCAGAGATAACGCGATATCACTAGGCACAGGGGCAATAGACTTTATGTCTGGCCCAATTTCCTCTGGGGCTTTGCTAGGCCCATTCGCAACTCCCGCATTGGCGGCTGCCGAAATCTTTGCTCCAGAGCAAAAGAAAGCAGTAACCAGAGCGGTTGATCAAGCTTTGGCTGACTTCACTGAAGATCTTAGAGAGGAGAAAACTCAGTACGGTAGAACTCTTACCGAGACTCTGGCTGAGGTTCTTGAGGGTGAATTCAACTGGGGTGATGCTTCAGAGGTCTTTTCCAGAGGAACTCAAACGGTTGCGGAGAGCGCACCATATATAGGCTTAGCTGCCTTTGGCCCTCTTGGTATGGCTGTGTCTGGTACGGTAGCTGCTCAGAACACATATATGGATTCTGAAAGAGAAGATTACAACAGAGTCCAAAACGGACTAGACCCAATCTTCGAGGATACTTTTTCTGGCAACACAGCTAGAGCTAGTATGTCGGTTGTAGATGGCGCATTGACCGCTGTCTCTGGTGGTGTCCAAGCCAAGGTTGCCAAAGCCTCTTTGAACGCCTTTATTAAGAACCCAGCCACAAAACAGACAGCGCTTCAAGCGTTCAAGAAGTACGTTCTCCTACAGGGTGTTGATGCACTCAGTGAGGGTGTAATCGAAGGCACTCAAGAGGGTGTTCGTTTGAAGTTTGAAGAGGCTTTAGGGAGTGCTGATTATAGCGATTCTGACTACTGGGGTAGAGTAACAGAAAACTTTCTTCTTGGCCTCACTTCATCTGGAGCTATCTCTGCTCCTGGAGGGGTTAGAGCTGGACTTAGGGCTGGATCTGAAGTTATCAGGGGCCCTCAAGCGGCAGTGAACTCTAGAGTAGAGAAGAATAAAATGACATCTGCAGACCAGCAGAACGTTGAATCTCTCAATAAGACCCAGTCGTTTGACAATATGATGTCTAGCGACTTCGATGAATCCAGAAGAAAAGATAGAGCAAGCAAGGAGAAGTTTTATCAGATGCTTTCTTTGCGCCACCCTAAAGACATGCAAGCTGTCAATGATATTGACCTGACTATCGAGCAGATCAGTATTAGACACAAAAGAGCTAAAGAGTCTGGCGCTTCAGAGCAAGAACTTCAGGCTTTGGCCAGCGAAGTTTTTGGACTGGTCTCTCAAAGAGAGAACCTTATCGCAAGGCACGAAGGTGAAAGCGTAGAGCTCACCTCTGACGAATCATCAAGACTTGAGGACGGAAGGATTGAGGTTGGAATGCAGGGGATTAATGAAGAGATTACTGTACTCCAAGAAGCCCTTAACGCCGCTCAAGAAGATCTAGGTGGTGTGGGTGTAGACCCATCTCAAGTTGATGAGCTTTCTACTAAGCTTGATCAAGCAAATCAGACAAAGAAAGAAGCACTCAGACTTATGGGTGAGGTTGAGGCGAAGAGAAGAGTCCTCAGGGAAGAGCAAGGTGCTTCAGCTACAGAAGCTGGGCCAACAGAGGGTCTTAGCAAAGCAGCTGAAGAAGCGTTCGTGGCTGAGCAGAGCCTGCGTAATCACCTCGGTATGAGACCAGTTGCGCCACAGCCTAAGGCCGATGCAAAGCCTAAGGCTCCTGAAGGGGTTAGAGAGGCTACGCCAGAGGAGTATGTTAACGCCATGGCTCGCGCCTTCGAAGTCGCTAAAGAAAGAGGCGACAAGAAGTTCTTGCAGGTAACTCAGGTAAACATTGAGACAGCGAAATCTATTGCGGATGGAGGTGGGAAGCTGTTCGTCTCTGAGGATGGATCTGCTGGTGCATACGTCAAGGGTGACGGATACATGGGCGGACTCTTCAAGTCTCCAGACTCTGAACTCAAGGGTGTGTCTAGACCTCT
>Ga0098048_1000553_pt1 | contig 17703 bp, 18 predicted proteins | sample 13_taG_FD_75052 | JGI IMG/M metagenome (GOLD analysis project Ga0098048, IMG submission 75052) | Marine viral communities from the Subarctic Pacific Ocean - 13_ETSP_OMZ_AT15268 metaG | ecosystem: Environmental > Aquatic > Marine > Oceanic | place: Pacific Ocean | collected 2015-01-16 | reverse complement strand
GCATTTTGTATTAAATCTATATTATCTTCTCTTTTTCCACCCTTTAACCAATCAATCAAACCAATTTTTTCTGGTGCATCTTGCGTTGTTGGGTTTTCTAATTCTGAAAGCATTGCTTCTGGTGTCAGGAGATTACCGTTGCTTCCATTGCCCACAGTTTCGTTTACTGCGCCTTGTTCAGCTTCCAATACTTTGAGCATTTCATCTATTGTAGCCATGAAACTAACGCCTTTGCCTTATTGCTTCTATTAATTGCGCTCTTTGTACCTCATTTAAAGAGGCTCTATTTAGAAAAATTTCGTTCAATGCGGTTAGATCCATGTCAAGATAGGGGTTTCCCCCGACAGATGCTTCTGCTTGATTTCTTCTCTGAATAACGATTGCTTTCCAATCTTGCGGTGTATTATTAGGATTTGACAAAAACATTGCAGCTTCTTCAGTGTATTTTCTTAATTTTTGCAATGCTTCTTTTCTTCTTACTAAAAATTTTCGCAACTCTGGCGCAGATGCATTTTCTGGATATGCCGTTGCCATTGCGACTTGTAATTCAGAAGCTGATAGTGCGCCAAATGTTACTGATCCTACAATGTCTAATCCCATTTGTTTTAAAGCTCTATCTAAACTACCACTTTGTTCCGTAATATTTGGCAATAAGTTGAAAAAGACGCCTCTAGGCGCACCTGCATCAATAGAACGTATAGCCTCATCAATACTTGCAATACTTCCAGTCATTTGGTCTGATTTTTCAAAAGCATCGTTCACTGTTTTAGCTTGATATTTTTGCGCTTCTGACAAACCTACGCCTTGCGCTTGTAACAAGTTTTGACTTTCTTGCGCCTCTAATAATGTTTTGGCTGCTGTTTCACCTGTTACTAATTGACCTTGTGGATTGTATACCTTTCTACCAGCATCGGTAACAACATAATATGCGCCATTTGGAAATCTCTCAGTTGCTCTTATAATGCTCCCAGACGTATCATATTGCGTTGTAATTAATTGTTTGAAAGCATCGGCTGGTGTCATTGCGCCAGCTTTGACTGCTGCAAGTAATTGTGCCGCCATTGGGTTGTTAACTGCCATTTTTTCTAATTCAGCAATAGTCTTATTTCTGTTGCCTTGAGCAACACGCTGTGCGCCCTGTTCTCTGATTTGTTCTCCAGCCCTCATTTCAGGAAGTATCAACGGATCAAGTGCTTGTCCTAAATTTTGCAATGGACTAAGACCAGTTGCTTGGTTTGGTCTACGCATACGATTTAAGAAACTAAATAAACCACCTGTTTGTGGATCAGGGTTCATCATAATTAATTACCCCCCTGCATCATTGCTATTGTTTGTAGATAATTAAATAAACCAGGACTTGAGCTTGTTTGCTGACCTGAGACAGATGGTGTTCCTGATATAGCCGCCAACAGCGTATTTAATCCTTGTGCTGGTGTTTGTTGGTATCTGTTGAAATCTGCGCGTCCAGCGTCAATTAGCTGTTGCTGTATACCGCGCTGCTGCGCCCCTTGTGCAGCCATTCTATCTTGCACCGACTGACCATAGCCAAAAGACTGTCTACCTAAGTTACCAAGCTGCTGTGCAGCCCCTAGACGCTGTTGATTGCCTTGCAACCCTGCGCTTTGATTAACTTGTTGTGCCGTCATGCCAGCTTGTGCGCCAAACTGTGATGCTTGGTTTTGTGCATTTGCTAAATTTTGGGCTGCACCTAACGCTGTATTAAATCCTTGCTGTCGTAAATTACCAACCATATTAGCTGCTTGTTTACCATATCCTAACCTAGTTTGTGCTTCTGCTACACCTTGCCGACTGCCACCAAATGCGTTTGCTGCTTGAGCTTGTGCGCCTAATTGATTAAGACCTATATCTTGCGCTTGCCCAATATCAGCTAAACTTTGTTGTACTACTTGGCTTTCGTAAGGGTTTTGAAACTGCCCAATCATTGCCGCTGGATCAGCCGCTTGATAAGACGTTGCCTGTACTTGTGATGGCATATAACCCATACCAGCCCCTGTACCTGCTAATGCTGCTTGTTGCGCCCCTGATGCTTGTGCAAAAGGGTTTGCTGTCATTTGTGGATTTGCACCGCCAGCCATATTATTCTCCTATTTTCCTCTGCTACCGCCTTGCATTTCTAAGGCTACAGGTTGATTTTGTGGCGCTCTTTCGCCAATTGTTCCATCAGGTGCTATGCCAAAACTTTCAGCATAATCTCTAATAGGTTGTGGTACATTACCGATCATTTGCTCAGTCATAGGTGCTGATGAATATCCTTGTATTCCACCCATGTTTTGTACTGGTGGCAAATAACTGCTTGTATCTACAGTTGGCATACCGAAAGATTGTGCCGCCATGTCTGTATATTGATTTGCTAATTGTTCTTGCGGTGATAATGCTGCAACTTGCACACCAGTATCTGGTATGTATGTGCTTTGCAAAGGAACTAAATCAGCCGCCATGCCTAATTGTTGTTGTACTGGAGTTTCCAAAAACTCTGGCAAAATTACTTCTTGTGTTTGTCTACCGCCTTTAGCCATCTTTTATGTCCTTATGAAAATGAACGTGCTGCAATGTCCAACCGTTTTCTTTTAATGGTTTTTTCCACCCTAACCTACCTGTCATAATACCGCCAGTGCAACCATGTCGTTCTGCCCATACTCCAATATCGTGATCCATATCCATAATTTGGTCTAATTCTCCACCAGCTAAAAATATATTAATTACTTTCTTTCTTGGATATACCACAATTTCTGTGACGATGCACCCCCTTGGTGCTGCCCATAGTTGCATAGTGCCTTTTGCAATACCTACAACAATATCTTCCCATTCATGTGTGCCGTTACAATGCTCTAATGCGGCCTCTATCCACGGCTTACATCTTTGCAAATCTGGGCTTAATCTCCAATGTTCCATCAATAACTAGCTAACGCTACCCTTTTCCAAATTGCTGTAGAACCATCGTGTGATCCAGTACAGATATAAATATAGTTCGTATCCCATGAAATCATCCCTGCCACATCACCACTTGAACCTACACTTGATGGCGGTGTTGCTTGCTTTGTTGCAAGTTGTCTAAATGCATTATTATGCGAAACCACTGCGTATTTATTTGTAGTATCCCATAAAATAATACCATCTTCTGATGGGTTATCATCTGCTGTTTTAAAATATAAACGTGGTAATTGCCTACGCAAATAGGCAGTCAGGTTATTACCCCATGCAGCAATGTTATCGCCAATTGGTGGTAATACTGGTGCAGCCATTATCTACTACCTCCCGATTTTGCATCAATTCTCATTGTTCCTACACGCCATGCAGCATACGGAGTGTCTCCATCTACACGCATACGAATTTGTCTACCAGAAAACCTTACAGACGTTGGATTAGTTGGGGTAAATGGCCCATGCGTACTTTCTGTAGCATTTGGATAAAATCTGCTTTTGAAACTTAGATTTACATCACCTTGTGTTTTTTCATCAGGAATAAGATTAGTTACCTGCATGATTTTTTCACCGTTGCCGATACTTACAGGGCCAGTTTCCGCAAAAATACTATCAGCAGCGACTACAGAAATTGTATTACCCATACCGTTACCATGTACAGTGCAGTAATATTTTAAAGACGCTGGCGCATTATCTGGCACTACAAAAGTAGTTTTTGCTCCACTGCTACCTGGTGTACCTGTTGCAACTACATTAGTTGAATATGATGTATCGTCTATATTGCGAAAACGTAATGGGTGACCTGAATTAGAACTATCGCTTTGATCAAAAATATAAGTGTAACCCCTTTTTAAAGTTAATGTTGGATAATTGCTTTGGTCTAATATGTACTTATTGCCACCATCAACATTTGCTACCGTAACAGTGATTGTTTGCTTATCAAAATAAGATAACCCAACTTCGTGATCATACATCGCACCATCGAAACCCATTAACATAGGATAGGTAAATACACCTCTTGAAGTACCAGAAGTTCTTGACAAATTGCCAATTAACCAATGATTTTCTTTATAATCCAATGCAACATATCGATCTATTTCATTTGAACCACCAGAACAATAAAACCACCATATTTCACCAAATTGTCCATTTGTAAAAGCCCAAGTTTTGCTTTTTTGTGCAGTGTTCATATCGCCAAAAACATAATCATGCACATCACATGGAATTTCTGACACGACATTTCCATCAAATCTAAAAAATGCACCGTTTCCCATCCAAAATACACCCATATCCACATCTGCTGCTGCCATGCGTGAAATAATACCTGAAGATGAACCTACTCTTTCAAAACCAAAAACATAAGGTGGGCCTATATAACGTGCAGTGTGGGCATCTATATCTGTAATAATTAATGTTTGCCCTCTTGTCCTTATTGCAGTTTGGATTTGACCTGATGTTTGCAATTCTATATCGCCAGCTTCATTTGTAGATAACGCAGACCATTGAGTATTATTTTCTCTATCGCACCAAGCAACTTTTCGTGGATTACCACCACTTCCTAGTGCAAAAATAAAACGCTCTTCAGTAACAATTAAACCTAAATTATTTGTTGGTGCATTTGCAATTGCAGCAGCTTTTACACTTGTTCCTAGCTGCCACTCTAAAAGCCTACCATCTGTAGTTGAGCAAGCGACTAAGTATTCACCCCAGTTATCTATTGACCAGGTTGTAGCTTCTACCAAGTTACCAGTGTCTGGACGAGGTGTTCCATAAGTTCCAACGCCATAAAAGCCATAGCCGTACCCTATATTTACAGCAGCACTTTCTGTACCAGCAACTAGATCCGTAGGCGCTATATCATAAACAGTACCACCTGATAATGCAGCTTTTAATTCGTTAAAAGAACCTGCTGCCACATACCTTGCGCCAGCGTTACTTTCCCATGTGTGCATACCTCTAGGGGCATTTGTTGTAATACTTGCTATATTTTCATTAGTTCGCCACCCACCTACTGGCCTAAGTGACCCATCGCGCCAACGCACTAATGATCCTTCACGCCACCGTCCAGAAGCGTCCAAATCTGTTCCTGTTTGATAAAAACCTGCTGGAATTTTAAGTGGTATAATTGCCATTATTTTACTCTGGTTTTGTAGGCCATGAAATAGTATTTGGAAAGCCTGATTGCTGTGGCACGTTTAATAAGTCTGTACGGTACTGTGACCACTCAGTTTGTTTTTCTGACGCCATATCTGCCCAACGTAGTGGGTTGGATACGATGCTATCTACTTCTGACTTCAATAAGTGATCTCGCATCATTCTTACTTCGCTTGCTACTTGTGCATCTAACTCTGCTTGCGTTGGCGCAGTGTACACAGTAAAGTTTGAACCTATAAGAGACCGTAAATCGTTATGATCAAATGAAGGATTAACTACACTTGCGTCCATAGTGTAGGGAATCCATCCGTATTCTGGATGATTGACTTCAACATCCATTCGGTCATTGTTGGCGTCTAGTGACTTTGCGTTGCGATATTCTGTAATTACAATAGTCATCATATTACCTCTTAGTTAGCAATCTTTAAAAATAGTGTTGATGGCGCTCTGTTGGACACCCTATCAGCCGAACCCATAGCCCTCCAAGTTCCACTAGGAGCAGATCCATTGATAGATGCGGCTGTGTCATCGCTGTAAACGCTTGTAGACAAAAACCCACTGTATTTAAGACCTGACCCAGAATAGTTTGTTCCAGCCACAAAAGTACCTGCTGTTGCTTGCCCAAGCCACGCATAAGTACCTACTGCATTTAGGGCTAACCCTGCTGTTGCAGACCCAACTTGCGCGGAACTTGGTGCAGGGGCAGAGGTCAAGTAACCTGCGCTTCCGTGATCGCCCCACCCATAAGCAGTGTTCCAGTTTGATTGGCTAGACGTAGTTGGGATGCTGTAACCACTGGCTAGTGAGATTGCTAATGTGCCTGTTGTCGTAACAGGTGAGCCACTAACACTTAATCCAGTTGGTACACTAAGACCAACGCTTGTAACTGAGCCAGATCCAGCAGAGGCATTAATGTACGTCTTTATGTCTGAGAGCGCCACCTGCTTCATCGTGCCATCATCGTTAAATACAACGCGATCTGCATCTACTACCGTTGTTGATGTAGCACTTGTATTACCATCCAATATATTAATTTCTGCTGTGGTAACAGTTGCGCCATCTAATTTATTTAATTCTGCTGCTGTTGAAGTAACCGCAACACCGCCAACCTGGAATGAGGTCATATTTGGTGTTGTTGCATTTGTACCGTCTGCGTTGTTATTTACTTCTGTAACAATGGCATCTAACGCTGCATTAGTGACACCACCCCATGTATCTTCATTTGATCCCACTGTTGCTTTTGTTATTGTTAAAGCCATATACTTTCTCCTTTATGCCGCTTGTGTCCAAGTATCACTAGCAGTAGAAACGTCTGTCCATATTGTACTTGAAATTTCTACTTTATCCCACTGAAATCTTACATTTGATGTAGGAACTGTTACAATATTATTTGCTAATAAGTTATGATCTTGTGTAATGTTTAAGTTTTCTACTGCTGAAAACAAACTTATATTATTTGCCACTAAAGTATGCACCTCTGTCAAAATTGGCGCATCAATGCTGACTGTTGCTGTAATATTACTTACTGGAAATGCTTCAATAAGGTCTGGTGAGCCAATTGAGGTTGTCACAACGATATTTTCAGCGTTTAAATTATATAAAAATGCTAAATTCGGAGACCCAATAGAAGTAGTTAACACCAGGTTTGGTATTGAGAAATTTTCTTCTTCTTGCATTGATGGTGTATCAATAACAACGTTAGAAACTATATTAGAAGCAGATAATGAATGTGTTTGATTTAAAATTATAGACGAAATAGTAGTTGTTAAATTTAAATTAGGAACAATAATTTGAGCAACTGATAAGCCTGTATCATCAGCTACTGGTGTTTTTGCGAGAGGCGTAAAACCAAACATTTACAGTCCTTTATACTACTCGTACCTTCAAGTTCTGTGCAGCCAACGATTTAATCTGCACCTTAGTGCTACTAGGAAAGAAAAAGTCATAATCCGTACCAAGCACCGCACTCTCATTCAGTGCAGCCGCATCATAATTCAACGTCACACCATCAGACGTTGGCAGTGTAGACGCAGCCGCATCCATACGCAGTGCAATCATTAGGTCTAGGCTTGAGCCAGTTGGGAAATGGTTGGCATCTGCAACAGCGTCTAATTGGGTCTTATCCATGCGGTTAGCTCCAATAGAAAGAGCCTGTTGCAATGTATATAGCTCATCATTAACTGTACCATTTGTCCATGTTGGTGTTAATACAAAATTAGGAACAAATAGGCCAAAATTATATTGGTATATTGCTGTGGCACTATAATCGGCTATGTATATTTTTGTTCCATCAGAGCTAATTGTTATACCTCTTGCACCACCATTAGCAGAATCTAATGAATAAGAATTATTGCTGTAAGATAATGTTGCTACATCAAAGGCTGTACCAAAGTTGTATTCATATATTTTGTCGTTTTGTGTACCGACTGTGTACATTTTAGTGCCATCTGGTTTTAAAAACATACCAAGCTGACTACTGTCTTGGCTCTGATTATTAAAAGATTTATTTGCATAGGATGCTGTACTTACATCCCAAGCAGTTGAAAGAGTATACTGCATTATATTAGTGTTTTCTTTAACGTACATTGTGTAACCATCAGATTTAAACTGAACACTCATAGGCGCTGACATTTGATTTGATACTGCAAAATTCTTATTTTCATAAGATGCTGTAGATACATCCCATGCAGTACTTAAAGCGTATTGAGATACCCTATTATAATGGTCACCCAATACATACATTTTAGTACCATCAGGTTTGAATACGACATCCCTTGGGTCAATATCTTCACCGCGACTATTAAATGATACTATAGAACCTGACGTACTCAGATCATAGGCCGTAGATAAAGTATGTTGCCGCACCATACCATTGTTATCAATGAAATATATTTTCGTTCCATCACTGCTTATTGTAATATCATTCAACCCCCCATTAAGGCCTGAACTAGATAAATCTAAAGAACTATTGGCATAAGCAAATGTAGAAAAATCGTAGCCTGTTTGAGTTGAAGTGTTTTGACTATTATACTGCCATGTACCGCTATTATTCCTGACAATCGGCCTGACACCATCAGTACCTTTTGCTACCGACCAAGTAGTTCTGCCATCAGTTGAGACTGCGTAGTTAACTGTGCCTGACCCTGCGCTTTGTGCGGCTGTCATTCCGTTGATGTCTAAGAATGATGAACTGTCTATGCGGCCAGAAGTGTTCGTTACAGCTACGTTGTATTGGGCTGTGGGTTGTACGAATGTTTCGGTAAAAGCAGTCGTAAATTCATAAATTCTATTACTTTGAGTTCCTGCCAAATACATTTTAGTAAAATTATTAGCAAAACAAAAACCTTCTGGGTCTGTATCAACACTACTTACATTTAAACTTTTATTAGCATAAGACGCAGTAGTTACATCATAAGCCGTAGTTAAATTAAATTGATGTATTTTGTCTGTGCCATTGCAAGAAATGTACATGCTTGTGCCATTAGAATTAAAATTAACACCAGATATGTCATTTACTGCTGATACAGCATTATAAGATTGTAGGTACGAACCACTAGACAAATCAAAGGCAGTGGTTAATGCATATTGATAAACATAAGATGAACTACCAGCGACATAAAATTTAGTTCCGTCATTATTAAAACATACCCCATGAACTGCACCTGATCCAGTTTGACCGCTTATACTTAAGGTATTTGATGTTGTACTAATTGTAGACAAATCAAATGCAGTGCTAAGATTAAATTCATAAACTCTTGAAGGGCTTGGTGTGTGACTTCCGACAAACATTTTTGTGCCATCGTTATTAAACACTACATCTAAAACGCCTGTTATACTTCCTCCTAGTGGATGGCTAATGTTGTTGTAACTTCCAGAATTTAAATCAAAGGCTGTTGATAAATTATATTGAAATATTTCATCGTTATTAGCCCCTGCCATAAAGAATTTTGTGCCATCATTGCTTAGTCGTATACCTCTTGGATCGCTGTCTACAGATGTTACGTCTATATTTTTACTATCAAAAGTTACTTCATCAATATTAAGAGAACCTGTTTGAGTAACCCCTGCTAAAGTAATACCATCGGCATCCCCTGCTGATTTCAGCCCAAACATAGACCAAGACCCTGCTGCAATCGTAGAGCTATCCGTAAATGCAGAGCCGCCTGTTGTGTCGAATGTGCCTGACGTAGCTGTTAGGACTACATCACCGCCATTGCCTACAATCCGTTTGCCTACGTCTGTACTTGCGAATGAGCCACTGCCTAGAGCAAGTACACTACTTGAGCCTAAACTATATCTATAAAAAGTTTGATTAGACCCACCTAGCATAAAGAATTTTGAGTTATCAGGTTTTAAATGTACGCCTGATACGTTGGCATCTTCAGCAGGGTTATATGTTGCAACTCTAGAAGCAGTACTAATATCCCAAGCAGTTCCTAGTACATAATGCATAACAATATCATCTGCACCATTGGCTAATAAAAGTTGTTTGCCATCTGATGAAAGTGAGGAGTTACCAAGATAACCACCTGATCCATAATCAGCGTAAACATCAAAAGATTTATTTGCGTAAGTAGCAGAACTAATATCGTAGGCAGTGCTTAAAGTGTATTGTCTTATTAAAGCAGAAGAACCTGAACCACTAAAAATATACATTTTAGTGCCACTATCTTCTACTAAAACAGAACTTATTGATATTGTAGCAGCAGCAGCTTCACCCAAACTTGTCATGTTTGCCGTTCTTGTAAAACTACCATAACCAACCAAATCATATGGATAGCCGCTTGTTATACTGTACTGATGTAATAAGTTTTGACCTGAAGAATAATTTGAGTCTGCTAAATAAAAATGCAAACCGTTGTCCGAAAAACAAAACCCACTTTCATCAGTCACTTGTGAAGCAGTGCTAAACGTAGTGTGTGTTGCTGATGACGGTAGAAGCCAAGCAGTGCTTAAATTGTATTGCCTTATATTATTTGCACCTTGGTCATTTACAAATAACTTTAAACCATCGGAAGAAAGTCTAGGGCCATATGATCCGCCAGTGCTTCTTGAGTTACTATCATATGTTGCAGCCGTAACATCTAATAAAGTGCTAGGCGTAAGCGTCACATTCGCAGCGGTATTGTGGAAATCGTAGTTACTAGCTGTGGAATTTACATCCCAGTTACCCTTAGTTGATACGCCTGTTTGTGGCACTTCTTTTGTAGCTGAGACTACTGGTGCAGACGTTATGCCTTGAGACAAGGTAATGTCAGCGGTTTCGTTTTGCACAAACGTCTTGGTCAAGCTTCCAGATGTAACGCTTATGTTATCTAGCTGTGTCTGTAGTGCGCTTGTAGCACCGACTACTTGGTTAAGTTCGGCTGTGCTTGCAGTCACGCCATCAAGCTTGTTTAGTTCGGCTGCGCTTGCAGTTAAGTCGCTTATCTCTGCCACTGAAACCGCACCGTCTGCTAGAGGATTACCTGCACTTATTAAATCAGCAAGATCACGAGCTTTAGACATATTGTTTTCTCCTTACGGCTTTGTAGGCCAATCGGCATCTTGTAGGTTAGGCCAGTTTTCATGCGCTGTAATATCTCGCAAAGCTTGGCGATACGTGGTCATTTCGCTAGACATTGTAACGTCTGACATGCCATGCCAATCCGTCTCTGCAAGCTTGCTGTCTCTGGTTGATCTGTTTGATGTAGCAGTGTTGGCATCTAGCGTTGACTGATAAGCTGCCTCATGTTCTGCCTTTGTTGTCTTCTTACCATCGTCATCCGTAGTATCAGCATACATATCCCTTGCTACGTACTTCTCAACCCAGTTACCTTTGCTGTCTTGCTCTACACCATCACGTACGCTTGTTTGATATGCACTAGTTGTAGCGGCAGGGGAAGCCAGTACTGGGTCAATGTTCATTGCGTCACAGACATTACTGTTCCACACTTTTGGAAGAGACATATTTTTAAAGACTGCTCTCCATTCACCTTGTGTTTTAACTTCACCTGTTTTTCTTTCACGATATTCTGACATCAGTTGATTCTCCTTTCGTCAGTTGATTATGCGATTGCGTAGAAGATGTATGTTTGACCAATTGAATTTATTTCCGTTGTACCATTTTGAACTACTGTAAAACCAGAACTATGTGGGTCTATGCTATCATTGCCAGACACTTCAGCAGCGGTAGAGTTTAAAGTAAGGTGTGGTTCTGTACCAGAAACAATCCCACGAACAGTGTCAAAAACAAACCATGCTCCGCTAGCACTAGTTCGTTTAATTAGAATAAAGCGGCTGCCGTTTGAGAAGCCACAGTCAATAGTTTGTGTAGCTCCCCCACCGCTTCCGTTTCCAGTGTAAGAACCAACGAAACTGACATTTGGTACGGATGCGAAAGTATAAGAAATACAGGTATCACCACTTGACCCGAAAGCTGTTTCCTTCATGTACCACCCAGTTGAGGTGTGTGATGAAGTTCCCCAAATATCTGCACTTGTTGCGATAGAACTAGATAAATGCAATGACATATACTGTGATGATGTAAAGGATTTATGCCAGAACATCCAGTAACTTGTACCGCTTCGCTCCTTCCACCAAATCATCTCAGGTATGGCTTGCAAGTTGTGTTTCACTTCACGATTTGATGAATTTCCTAATGTAAAAGCTTGAACATCAAAAAAGCCAGGGGCGCGGCGGAAGGCGTAGTCAACACTGTCAATACCGCCTTGGAAAGATGTTCTAGTTACGCCTGTGTTGCTATCAAAGTTCATTACGGAAGATCGGTTGTCTTCAGCGCCAGTAGAGTTAAATCTAAGATCGCCAACTGTAAGTCTTGGTATAGATATACTGTCTCCGCCGCCCTTGTTTTTGAAGAAGTATAAATCAACAGGGAAGTTAGAATTTAAAGTATACCCACCAATATCTGTGGTTGAGCTATCGTCAATAGCAAAAACCTTAGTCGCATCAGTAGGTGGAAATAGGCTGCCTCTGCGTATTGCCATGTAAATAAACGTGTCACCGCTTTTGTTTGATGTATCTTCATTAGCCAAATCAAAACCTGTTGCAGTGAAGTTCATAGGTATACCACCACCTTCACTTGTATCTGAGTTTGGAAATAAATATTTATCATCGGCAGCGGAGCTACTTGTAACAACGCCCCTCATGCTATCAAGCATAACCCAGTTACTAGAAGAACTTGCATTTTTTAAAAGTATAAATTGAGGTTCGTAGCCTAGTGAAATAGATTGAGTAGAACCATTACCAGTATAACTCCCACACTTAATAATATCTTGGTCACTATCAGGGCCGAACTCACCGTCATTGTTGTTGTGTGCGAATAGGTAGGCTACGTATGTGAAGCCGTTTTCATTCATTGTTTGGGTGGTAAACTCTGTAGACGTAGGCGCAACTACATTTGTGCCATCTCCAAAGTAATACTTTGTATTAGACGTATCTTCAGCGTCTGATTCATTAAGAACTGTATATGCATTTGGTCTACTTCTATGCCAAACGTACCAAGCGGAAGCTGCACTTGTCCTTTTAATGATAATTATGCCAGGGACAGAACCTAAGTTGTGAGAGATTTGTCTACCACCTCCAAAATTCGATCCTGTCCACGTCACAACATCAAAAAACATAGGGGAGTTGCGAAATGTCCAAGAGACAAAATCACCTGTATTATAGTTTGTAGCATTAGCACTTCCAACAGTAAAACCGTTGCTGTTAAAAGCAGTTAAAGTGTTGCTATCTGTACCTTCCGCATTTGTTTCATTTGACCTAATGTATTTAGTTACACCCCTTTCAGTATCAAACAAATAGTGACTAAAACCACCTGCCATTCTGCCTTTTATCCAAGTCAAACCACCTTCGCCACTCAGATCAATGCCGTTGTTAATGGTTAATGCAGAACCAGTTCCGTCATACAAAAACGTGCTGAACACCTCATCTACATCAAGACCTGCACCACCTGCTGCCGCCCCTGCCGACCCAAGTAATAACTTTTTCTTAGTGCTCATCCGTTTATCCTAACGCCTGACCTGCGGTAAATCCGTAGAAGTTTGTGCCGCCATCCCTCGTGTAGAAAACAAATATATCCTTCGCATTTGCTGTGGCTGTCAGAGTAGGTGCGGTGGCGCTAGGCCAATCTACAGAGGCAGGCCATGTCACAGTAAAGCCTGATGCTGATGCGTCCTGTATGATCTCAATGCTAAAGCTAAATGCAGTGCCAGATGCAGGGGGATTGCTAAATGTAAACGTGGTGTTCTCTGTTAGTACATGGCTAAATGCATTAGCCGCCTCACAGTTTACCGTCGTGGCGTTAGAGCTAGACGTTACCGCTGCGTAGGTTTCGTTGTAGCTGTCAACGAGTAGCTCGCCAGTTATATCTACATCACCAGTGTATGAAGCGCCAACTTTAGTATCTAGCTGCGTCTGGATTGCGCTTGTTACGCCATTTAAGTAACCTATTTCTGTGTCGGATACGTTTGTTACAACCGCTTGCTTTGCGTCTAGCTGTGTTTGAATAGCAGAGGTTACACCGTCAACGTAGCCAAGTTCAGTGGCCGTCAACGTTGCAGGCACTCCATCTAACGTATTAATCTCAGTTGCATTAGCCGTAATGCTTAGATCACTTAGCTGCTTAACAAGTGGATGACCTCCAGCCGTTGAGCCGTCGTGGACAACCACCGTATCCTTGTCAGTATCAACTGTGATTTCACCAACAACACCAGTAAAAGAACTATGTTCGCTAGTTGTGCCGCGTCTGAATTGTACTTGTCTTGCCATTTTTATGATCCTGTAATTGAGCCAAAATCGTCTAGAATAGTTGCGCTACCTGTAATAAGTCCGAAATCATCTGTTGCGTTTAAATCTACTAAATTTACAGCTTTGAAAGCAACAACTATAACCAAATCACCAGCCGTTGCGCCTGTTGATAAAACAATTGTAGAGCCGTTAGCCGTGTAATCTGTGCCACCATCTAAAAGCATCACACCATTTAAAAACACCATCTCTAAACCACTCTCGTGACTTACGGTAAAAGTTGTTTGACCAGACGTTGCCGTAAAAGATGTTGATGTATAGGTTTGTGGTTTTAAATCATCAGCCGTTGCAGAAGCAAAAACAGATGCGCTGCCACTAAGATTAAGAGCAGAGCCAGAACTACTGCTTTCTAAAGGTGACCTCGTGAGTGTCGGCCCAGTAGAATTATAAGTTGCTGTGCCAATTTCCCAATAATCTCCGTCCTCTATAACGTATCTTATTGTATCCCCAGTTACCGCACCAGCGGCTGTAAAACTTTGAAATCCATTTGCAACGCTTGTTAAAGTAATCGTGCCTGTACCAGTTGTAGTGGTATCCATTTTTGCACGATTTAGAAGCTTAATTGCCATATATCACCTAGGATGGATCATTTATTGTTACATCAAACGCAGGTAAATTAAAAACATTCCCTGATGTTACACTTTGAGCAGTTCCTAACGGCCCAGTCGCTAACAACCTTGTTGATGAAACGTCAGTTATTGCAAAATGTGTTGCGCTTCCTGTTCCTGTAACACTTGCGCCTGTTATAGCTCCAGCCGTAACTTTTCTACCAGAACTATTTCCGTTTTGAGGCGCACCAAATGCTAAAGAAGTTGAATTACCAAGTGTATGTGTTGATGTAGCCTCTGCATAAGTTGTTGCTTCTTGACTTGTTATATCGATACGATCTGCTTCTGTATCTAATTTTGCAAGTGCAGCATCTAATACATAATCTGCTAAAGTTGCCATGTTTTTCTCCTAATTATAAGTGTTTATTTGCATACGCAGCCCAGAACCACCAAATTTTGCTCTATCATTATTGCTATTTATACCATCTATTGCGCTTTGATACAATGCCGCCCAGGTTGCTGCCCTTGCATCGTCCACTAAATATGGAGCACTATGCACTAATGTTCCATATAAGTAAGTATCTGGATAAAATTGTAAAATCCAATTAGATGGTGTTGCGTCACTTAATGGCGTTACTCTTTGATAATAATATAATTCGCCTGTATATGTTGCATCTGGCGTAGGCCATACTTCTAATTGACCTGCAATAACAGCGTAAAACTGTGGTTTACCAGTAGTGTCATTATTGTTTTTTCTGCGTTGTTGAAGTGCTAAAGGGGTTAAAAGTTCTATTGGGCTTTCATCAACGTCTAAGTGAAATCTTACAGCCTCTAAGAAACCTGGTGGTAATTGTGTATATCGCGCATCTAAAGACGCTGTAGACCTTTGCTCCATCTGCCAATGACGCACTTTACGCTCTATATCTGCTTCTGCTAATGAAATAAAATCAGGTATTACAGCAGTTAGATCATCACGATTAAGCCAATTACCAACAGATGTTTTAAGTTCTGCGTAAGTTGTTATTGCCATTAGTAGCTCCTAGTAAATTCCTGGTGCGTTAGCTTTTCTAGCACTATCTATCATACTTCCACTAATTCTGCCACCTGAAAGAAGTTCATGTCCATATCTCAATGCTGCACCACGACCAAATCTTTTTTCTATTTCTACAAATGTATCAGCTATTTCTACTGCACGATCATCCATAAATTGTTTAGATGCTTCTGGTGACATCTCGTATTGTTTATAATCAGGAGAAGTAGGAACTAACAAACCGCCAGTGCCTTTTGCACGTTGTTTTTCTGCTTTATCTACAAACAGTAGATTAGCTGGCACACCGCCACCGCCTTGATCTAAAGTATATGAAGGCCCAACTTTTTCTACATATGTGTCATAAGTTCTATGAATATCATCTGTCGTATCCATTAATCCTTTATCATAATCTGGGAAAAATCCACGATACCCTGCACTTAAAAAGTCTCTACCAATTAAATCTGGATTAGCCAACGCAACTCTAATTTGACCGATGTTAGGCACACCAGCTTTTTGTAATGCATCCTTATCTAAGCCTTTTATAAATGCTGCACGATCTGATCCTGTTGGAATACTCGCAATATATTCTGCCATGTAATTTGGATCTTCTACAGACTTAAAGTTTTCAAACGGATAGACTGTAAAACTTTTAGTTTTAGGATTACCACTAGCATTTATTATTTCGTTACCGTTACTGTCTAATACCTTTTCCGTTTTTGATACACCAATTTTTCTAATCTTTTCGTTTATCATTGGTATTTTGTCACGGAGTATTGGATTACTATTACTTGTCATAGCAGCCCTAAAAGCTTCACCAACAGCTTCACCTGTATGTTTTGCAAAATCACCTGACTTTTCAGCCATATTTAGAAAAGTAAAAAACGCATCGTCACTGCTTGCAGCTTCTTGCAATTGCGCTGACATTGCAGACCTTGCAGATGCATAACCGTAAATATCCATAAATTCTGCACCAGCTTGAACGTCTACTGGATTTTCCAAACGTAAATCCCCTATTTGCGTAACTGTTTTTCTAGCTGTCGGATCACCCACTAATCCCATAATAGTTTTACCAGCTAAATCATTGTAAGTTATTGGCACTGGCGGTGTCATTTCTGTTGACAATAAACCTCTACTATAATGGTCATCTATAATACTAGACCGTTGCGCTTTCATATTAGAAAAATTTGCGCCCTTACCTTCAAAATTTTGACCTGTAATTTCTCTAGATGATGGCTCGTTGCCCATATTTCTTCGCAAGTCAGAACCAATCATTTCATATGCGCCACCCAGACCACTGCCCATAACAGGAACTTCACCAGGTTGCGTAAATCTTTCTACTATATCGTCTGTTATTACCTTTTGCGCTGGTGAGCCACCTAACAGCCCTTCCATAACGCCCTGAACAGGTGTGAGATAGCCTCTAGCAGCCAATGCAGCAGGGGTAAGAGCAAATGCCATCTCCATACCCATATCTAACGCTGCACGTTTCCTAGCCTCTGCTGTTTGCTCTGGGTCAAACACAACGCCACTTGCCGCCATGCTATCTGACATACCTTGTATTGGATTTACTTGTGCTGCAAACTCTGCTGCTGGACGTAAGTTTGGCGGTGTTAAATACTCTAATAAACCACCGACTGCATCATCTAATGCTCTGCGCCTTTTCTGCCCAGCTTCCCTTGTAAAGAAATCAAAAATACTTTCAGCCACTAAAATATACTCTTTAGAAAATCAAACAAACCTCTTGCTGCACCTTCTCTACGCAATCTATTCATAGACATACCTTGCAAACCAGCATTACCTAATGACATTAAAGAAGTGCCATAATCACCTTCTTTTAACGCTATTTTTGCATCATTCATATCATTAGTAACATTGTTATAAGCTAATTGTGGATTAAACATCGCACCCATTTGACCAATTCCTACACCAGCGCGTGGGCCGTATTGCCCTATTGCTTCTGTAATTATTGGTCTGTCCGATAATCTTTTTGCGTTTTCTATGCTGTCTATCGCTCTACGGATTGTTTCATCGCTGTAAAAAAAACCTTCCTGGTCACTTTCATTACTTTTAAATGCGTTTTCAACATCGCCTGTTAACTCTGCATAATGGTTTCTTAGCTCAAAAGTATCCATTACCACTTAACCCTGTTTGCCCAATATGCTGCTGACATTTTGCCTTTAGCTATATTACTGGCGTGTCTTTTTTTAAAGCTTCTTGATCTTGC
>Ga0098048_1000552_pt1 | contig 17716 bp, 24 predicted proteins | sample 13_taG_FD_75052 | JGI IMG/M metagenome (GOLD analysis project Ga0098048, IMG submission 75052) | Marine viral communities from the Subarctic Pacific Ocean - 13_ETSP_OMZ_AT15268 metaG | ecosystem: Environmental > Aquatic > Marine > Oceanic | place: Pacific Ocean | collected 2015-01-16 | reverse complement strand
TATACATTTACTGAGTGTATAGTTGATGGGGGTGATCTGGGAATCGATGCACGTAAGGGGGAAAGTGGAGTTAACCGGATGACTGCGTTATTGGTCAACATTCACAATTGCAAATGACAATCGTGCGCCAGCAATGGCAATTGCAGCCTAATTAGGTATGCGGGGTTGGCAACGGTACCTAGCAACAGAAACCGTTGCACATTTACAACAGGTTTAGTTATTGGATTATCAAGACTGCACAAAAATTAATTGATATCTATAAATAAATTGTGGACGAAACTGATCATTCCGTCCACGTTTTAGTACGCAAATAAAAAAGAAGGAAAATATTATGCGCAAAGTATTTAGTACAATCGCAGCCATTATGGTTGCAGGCTCGGCTTATGCCGAAGATGTAACATCTCCTAACATCTTTACAGGTGGAGTAGAAGTTAAATTGACAGAAGACAAAACAACAGACAAAATAACAAGCACAACTACACTTGATCTAGGATTAGGTGCAGACACAGGCTTTGCATTTGGTAACATTGCATTACAGTCAGTAGACGGCACTAGCGTTGGTGTTGACGAATGGAACATGGGTACAGTAGTAGGTTCTGCTATTGCTTCAATTGGTGATCAAGGTGATATCTGGATCGAAGCAGAAGGTGAGCACACAATGGCTAACCCAACAATGAACGAAAGCATTCAAGTACATGTAGATAATGTAAGTGTTGCTATGGAATTTGGTGATTTCAAAAATGACGTAAGTGACATTGAAGCAGTAGCTGGTAAAGTATCATTAGGTGACGAAGGACTAGCAACAGAACTAGCAATTGATTATGACTTAGATGCAGAAGCATACACAGTAGGTGCTCGTGTTGATATGGAAAATGTCGGCGGCGTTGTAACTTATTCAGAAGCAGCTGAAAAGTTTGCATTTGAATTTGATACATCAATGAACGGCCTAACAGCATATGTTAATGGTGACGAAGACGAGATTGCACGTAATGTAGGTGCAGGATACGAGTGGAACGTCAACGGACTTGTAATTGAACCAAAAGCAAATTATGACTTAGACGCAGAGGAACTTACTCCTAGCGTAACAGCAACGTTTAGCTTCTAATACTAAACAACAGTTTAATAAATTAAGGCGCTCTTAGGAGCGTCTTTTTTTATGGCTTTTTACAATAAAAACACACATAATAGGAGTTCACTATGGCAGAACAAGATGATAAAGGCAAGCTCGAACTTGCTGTAAGAATATTAGGTAACGAATTAGTTGCTTTTAGAATGGACGTAGACGATTTCAAAATGAAATGGTTAGTAATGGGTGTAGTAGCAATTGTTGCACTAGGCTGGACTGCGGGACAATTTGGACCAGCACTAATAGAAATGTTTGCTGGTGAGTAATGTTCTGGCTGTCCTCAGAAAGATTAGCTGAACGTGAACGCAAACGTCAAGAACGAGTACGCAAGTTAGGTGAGCGGTTACGCAATTGGCTTAATCTTGACAACATTGTAGATGCGTCAGTAGACTTGTTCTTAATATTGTTTGATGTGCTTAGTTCGCCTATACTAATTGTTATGCGATTGGTACGTTTTGTAATAGGAAATTATCTATTAGGCGGTGTCAAAAACAAAATTAAAAAAGTTGGACATTGGGTAGAAGATAAACACATAGCAATAAAAATTTTAGTGTGGGCATTAATTATATGTGTAGCAGTAGTTATTCTAACTCTGATGTGGATGTTCGGACAAGTGTTCGGAGAGATGATAATGGAAGAATGGGGTCATCAAGCACTAGACTTAGATGAATAAAACAATGAGGGAAATAAAATGTACGAATATAAATGTAAAATCCTAAGGGTCGTTGACGGTGATACTGTTGATGTAGATATAGATCTAGGCTTTGGAGTATGGATGCACAAAGAGCGTGTTCGAATGATGGGTATAGACACACCTGAATCAAGAACAAGAGACCTAATAGAAAAGGCGTTTGGACTTGCAAGTAAAGATAGACTTAAAGAACTTCTACCAGTAGGAAGTATGTCAATCCTTAAAACAGAAATTGACAAGAGTGGTGAAGACAAAAAAGGCAAGTTCGGAAGAATACTTGGAGACTTCTTTATTGAGGATAAAAGAGCAACCGATATACTTATTGAAGAGGGACATGCTGTAGCATACTTCGGAGGATCAAAAGACGAAATCCAAATGAAGCATATGGCCAACAGAGAAAAACTTCTGCGTGAGGGTGTAGTTAAATTACCTGAATAGGTTGACATAACAATAATCTTCTGTTATAGTATAATGAACAGGAGATAATATGTATATCGAAGATAATTTTTTAAGTAACGAAGACTTTGCTATAATACAGGACACTATGCTAGGTGATAACTTGCCATGGTTTCTAAATGATTTTATAACAGAACCTTTAGCAGATGGTAATCCGGATTTAAACGATTATCAATTGACTCATACATTTTATAGAGATTGTGAACCTAAGTCTCCTAGCTATACGTTAATGCATCCTATTTTAGAAAAATTACAGCCTAATGCTATTTTGCGTATCAAAGCAAACCTTTCACCCCGTAATGAAAAAATAATCGAATCTGGTAAACATATAGATTTTGATATACCCGGAGCGATGACCGCAGTGTTCTACGTTAATGATTGTAACGGTTATACTAAATTTGAAACAGGCGAAACAATTGGAAGTGTAGCAAATAGGCTTGTTTTATTTGACGCACAAACACTCCATTGGGGAAGCACTTGCACTGATGCAAAAGTAAGATGTGTGATTAATTTTAATATATATCCGTCTAGTTTTACCAAAACAGGTTGACAACTCCTGTATTCTATTGTACAATAATAGAGTAATTAACACAGGAGTTTAGCATGAGTATGCATCTAGTAGGTCCATACATGACCACAACTAATTACAAAAAGCGTAAGGCCAAAGGCGTTACACAACGTGACCGTACAGCAAAAGCAGAACATGATAAATGGTTGCGTAAAATGGGTGTACACCCAGATCAACTAGCAGACAAGAAAGCGTCACGAAAAAATGTTACAACAGTAGAGATTCCTTCTTATGCTTGTGATAATACAAATCTTGTGCCTACTAGTGATAAGATCGATGGTGTAGCACCGCAAAAAGAAGTGCAGAAATATACTGGTGACTATATCAAAGGACTTGTTACTACGCACAAGAGTAACATTGTACCAATTACTAGCAAAAAACAAGCTATAGAAGCATCACAAATGCGGCGTAACTAAAATACGCACTAAATCTTGTGGCAAACCCACTTAAATATAATACGAGGCAGAAATGAAAACTAACCTATTAGGCATTGCAGCTATCATTATAGCAGCGACGACATTCAAAGTGGCACAGGCTGACGCAGAAGATATAGTTCCTGCAGAACTGTATCCAGAACAGCATTGTTTGGCTTTGAATATATATTATGAAGCACGTAGTAGCAATCTTGCAGATATGGCTGCTACATCGGATGTTGTGTTAAACAGAGTAAAGGACACACGATATCCAGACACAATTTGTGAGGTTGTAAAACAATCCTACAACGATGCTAATGGCAATCCAATACGGAACAAGTGTCAATTTAGCTGGTGGTGAGATGGAAAAAGTGATAGACCAGGAGATAAAGATGCTTGGATTAATGCACAGTATATTGCTTATAAGATGCTGTCAGAAAAATCCTACATTGGTATTTCAGAAGGTGCAACGCACTATCACGCTACATATGTTTCACCTAGTTGGGTGAAAGAGATGCAACTGGTAGGTAGAATCGGAGATCATGTTTTCTATCGATGGGAATAAGGGTAAATACTAAATGGCACTAGGAATTTTAGTTATGGTGACAGCACTTTGTATTAGTGCTGTCGCAATTTATTATAGTATAGCAGGACTTGTAGCAATTTTTGCAGCCGCGGCAATACCAATTATGGTAATGGGCGGCGCTTTAGAAATTGGCAAACTTGTAACTGCTGTATGGTTACACAAATATTGGGGACAAGCAAAGTGGTGGCTTAGAAGTTATCTAGCGTTATCGGTTGTAGTCCTAATGTTGATAACATCGATGGGTATTTTTGGCTTCCTGTCAAAAGCACATATTGAGCAGACTAGTGCAAGTATTGAAAGCGTTGAATCAATTTCACGCATGGAAGAAGAAATTGCTCGCCAAGAACTACTAATAGTCAGAGCAGAAGAACGTATTGTCAATGCTGAGGCAAGCATTGGTAAAAATAATAGTGCAATACAACAGCAAATCGATACAGAACAAAGTCGTATTGATAAGGCATATGACCGTATTGAACCTGCAATAGCAGAACAAAATGTTATAATAGAAACGCAGTTGAGCGCTCTTGAAGATAAGGTTTCAGTTTACTCCGAAGAAATAAAAGCACTTGACGTAGAATTAATAAGATTAAATGGACTTGTTGATCAATATAGACAAGAGTTATCTACTACCACACTTGCTAGTGTTGAAGATGAAATAAAACCATACTTAGATCAAATTTCGCAACTAGATGCAGACCTTGAGCGTATAAACACGCAGGCAAATCAATACGAACAACGTATTAGTGAGGTAAAAATTGACGGTAGTGCTATAGAAGCGTTACAAAAACAAATTGCAGACATAGAAAATGCAATTGTAGTCACAACAAATAAACTACAAAGCACCGAACGTGCTAAGATACAAGAAGGACAGGCTGTTATAGGTGTTACCAGTGACGGCTTGTTTGGCAGCAACACAAGGACTGCACTTGCTAAATGGGTAGATGCACAGCAATCTCGTATAAGCACATTACAAACACAAGCAGTAGAATTAAGGACACAAGCACAGAGTACTTTAGACGCTGAAAGAACCCGACTAACAGATTTAGTAAAAGATTTGCGTGGTCCACAGGCTGCAAGTGTACAAAAACGTAAGCAAGCCCTGTTAGATACTATCGATACAATACGTAACGATGAAGCAAGTTCTTTAAAAGATAACCGAAGTGTAGTCCAAGCAAAGATTGATACAGTATTAACAACTGATATTCCTGCAAATAGAGATGCACGTAGGCTTGCCCAAACAGAGATTACAAAATTAAGACAAGCTGACGATGTTAGAATAACATCTGCACGTACAGCTATCAAAGAATTAAGAGTAGGCGCAGATGCACAGATTGCTGCCTCTAATAAACTTATACAACAGTTAAGAGACAGCATCACAGTTGGTGCTGACGCAGATGTAGATCAACTTGTCAGTGAACAACAGGCAAAAATTAAAGTAGCAAACGATACTATTGATTCTCTTACACAACAGAAATATGATATTGAAGCTGAATACCGTAAACTTGAAGCTGAAGTTGGACCTGTAAAATACATTGCAGAGTTTGTTTACGGCACGGAAGCAGATAGAGATATATTAGAAGAAGCGGTCAGGTGGGTTATTATTACAATTATATTTGTATTTGATCCTCTAGCAGTTCTCCTACTTATTGCAAGTCAATATACCTTTGAGTTTAATCGTAAACGCAAAGATGACGACGGTGAACGTCTTCGGCAAGAGTATGAGCAAGCAAGGGCACAGCGTATAGTTGATAACCCTGGCTTTACTGTTAAAATGCCTGCACCTGCTTCGCAAGAGGAGAAAGTAGAAGATGCAAGAGTGGATGAACCTACAGACAGCAATATACAAGATGGTGATGTGGAACATCATGAACGAGATAGAGAAGCCGATGATGAGGAAGATCTATCGAGACGGAGCGATGTGGAACCTACAGAAGAACAAGTTTCTAACAGTCACGAAGCCCAAGAGCAAACTGCTACCAGCAAGGACACCAGAGGAAGTACTAGAGAGATACCGGAGCAAGTAGCCGTTAGAGAACTTGAGTACGCAGAAAAAGAAAAAGAAACCAATTGGGTAAATGCGAAACGCCGCTGGAAAGAAGAAAATCCAAAAGAGCATATCAAGGAATGGAAGCAGGCATATATAAATGGCGAAGTAGATGAAGTTCCCTGGGAAAAGTATCTTGAAGAAGGTACAGCAAAGCGTTATATCTTTAAAGACAAAGAAGCACAAGTTAAAGATATTGCATTGCAAGAGGATTATAAACAAAACGCAGAACAAAACGAATCTACTATTTGGAATAGGCTAAAGAGTGACAAAAGTTAATTTAATTACTGCACCAGACATTATTTACAACGATGCCTACAGTATAGTAATAATATGTCCAACAAATGGACTTAAATTAGAACTACAAGCTCATTTGTCAGAGTTTGACATGGACGTAAATGTTTACATGGTAGATTCTGATATTGATGTTAAATGGCTTTTAACTGTAACAAAATTTGCAGATGTTGTAATCTTTGACGTAGATAATTCACCTAACGAAGTACAAGACTTGCGAAGTTATCTAATTTCGCTGAGTAATGTTTTTTGGTTGACAAACCGTGAATTTCCATGTTATACTTTACTAAGCACAAATAGAGAATACAATTTAGATTTCTTATATAACAAACTCGGAGGTTACATTGAGAAGAAAACAAGAACAAGTTAAACAAGGGTTATTGGTAGAGGTCCGTAATGGAGACTTTGCATTTGCCCTACGTAAGTTTAAAAAGAAAGTGCAAGAAGACGGCATACTTCAAGAACTGCGTGAAAGGCAACATTTTGAAAAGCCTAGCGAAACACGTAAAAAAGCAAAGGCAGCAGGCAGAGCTCGATGGCTTAAGAAACAACGCAAGCAGGCAGATGAAAGAGGCTGGTAAATGCGCCTAGATACTGATATCAAATTAGATTATAAAGATGTACTAATACGTCCAAAACGTAGTACACTTCAAAGTCGTAGTCAAGTTAGACTAGAGCGCAAGTTTAGTTTCCGTAACAGCAAAACAGACTATGAAGGCGTGCCTGTGATGGCAGCTAACATGGATGGTGTTGGTACATTTGAAATGGCAGATAAACTTGCTGAAGGGGATATCTTTACATGTCTAGTGAAAACCTATACGGTAGAACAACTAACAGAATACTTTAACAGTGACTTACTAGAGCGCTCAGATAATGTTGCTATGAGTATCGGCACAAGTGATGCTGACTTTTTGAAGCTAGTTGATGTACAAGCAAAAGTAGGTGACAACTTAAAATATGTATGCATGGATATTGCAAATGGATATTCAGATCACTTTGCAGCAAGAGTACGTAAGGTACGTGACCAATTTCCAAGACTGGTAATCATAGCAGGTAACGTGGTTACCGGAGAAATGACGGAGGAACTTATACTTGCTGGCGCAGATATTGTTAAAGTGGGCATCGGCCCTGGAAGTGTTTGTACAACACGGATCCAAACTGGTGTTGGTTATCCTCAGCTTAGTGCTGTTATTGAGTGCGCTGATGCTGCTCATGGTCTTGGTGGCCATATCATTGCGGATGGTGGCTGCACTACTCCTGGCGATGTAGCCAAAGCATTTGCTGGCGGTGCTGACTTTGTGATGCTAGGTGGTATGCTTGCCGGACACAATGAAGGGGGCGGCGAAGTAATTACTAAAACATACGAGACAAATGAAGTAACTAAAACTGATGACGGATTCTTTGAATCTGTTTATGAAGAAAAACAGTTTGTACAATTCTACGGAATGAGTAGTGAAAGCGCAAACGACAAACATTTTGGTGGATTGAAAAACTATCGTTCATCAGAAGGACGCACAGTGTTGGTGCCTTACAGAGGAGAAGTAGCCAGAACGGTACAAGAGATCCTTGGAGGTGTGCGTAGTACATGTACCTATGCAGGTGCAATGAAACTAAAACAACTATCAAAATGTACAACCTTTGTGCGTTGTACACAGACTCATAATCCTATATATGAAAAATCAACTATAGGTAAATGAGAGATAAATAAAATTGGACGCCGAAAGGGTCCTTACATTAATCTTGCTTATTAAAGGAGAAATAAAATGACAAGAATAACAACTCTAGACCTTCCACATTTTCACAGAGCAACTATTGGCTTTGACAGACTGTTTAATGAAATGGAAACACGTTTTGCAAACAGCGCAAATGGGAACGGTTACCCACCTTACAACATTGCGCAGATCAACGACGACGAATATATGATTTCACTAGCTGTAGCTGGCTTTGGTATGGACAATTTAGATATTACGAAAGATGGTAATACTCTTAAAATTGAAGGTACTACTCCTCCAGGAGGCGAAAACGTTAATTACCTACATAAAGGTATTGGCGGACGCAACTTCCGTAGAGAGTTTACACTTGCTGATCATGTCGAAGTGCATTGTGCAAACCTTGAACTAGGTATGCTTAATATTCACTTGAAGCGTGAAGTTCCAGAAGAACTACAGCCTAAGAAAATTAAAATCAATACAGTCATTGACGGTGACATTTAATTTTAAGGGGGGAGCAATCCCCCCAATATTTGGAGTAAATTATGAGCGATATTGAATTAGACATCAAACTAGACGAAAAAATTGAACACATCATTGCAGAGCCGCCTAAATTTAAGGTTGTCTTTGTTAATGATGATCAAACCCCAATGGACTTTGTTGTAGAAGTTTTAATGGGTATTTTTAAACATACTGAAACAACTGCTGCTGACTTAACTGTAGCCATTCATAGCGAAGGTTCAGGCATTGCTGGCATATATAACTATGAATTAGCGGAACAAAAGTCGATCGAAACAGTAAATCTTGCTCGAGCGAACGGGTTCCCCTTAGTAGTTAAAGTGGAAGTAGATGAGTAAATTAAAAGAACTAACTTGGGATTATCATAAAGACGCCGAGCGTCAAACATTTGTTAAGGCAATGTTTAAAGGAAAGCTCACTGACGAGCAATATGCATTGTACCTATGGCACCAACATGCTATTTACGATGTGTTGGAAGCATTTGCTATGATGCACGGTTTATTTAATGATATTCCCAAGATTAGGCGTGCTCCTAGTTTATTAGAAGATGCTATAGAGTTATGGCCTAGTGGCAAAGAAGTAAAATACCTTCCTGCAATTACTGCATACCACGATCATCTCAAAACTATTATGCAAGATCCAGACAAAATTATGGCACATGTATATGTACGTCATATGGGTGATCTTAGTGGTGGGCAAATGATAGCTAAACGTGTACCTGGCAGTGGAAAGTATTATCAATTTGATTGCGAACCTAATGAGTATAAAGAACTTATCAGAGCTAAATGTTCTGATCATATGGCAGACGAAGCAATAGAATGTTTTAAGTTTGCAACACAACTATTTAAGGAGTTAGCAGTTGAGTGCGATTTGGGATAAGTTGATTGCTTGTAAAGATGAGATAATAGATATTTTCGATGAACAAGCAACAGAAATACAAGAAGATGGGTTAGACCATTTTAATCGCCCAGACAATGGCTGGATTAATCGTGTGTGGGCTAACGATAATGTGCGTAGAGCTCACATTGATGTAGTAGATGCTAGAGACACAAAAGGCTTATGGATGATGCATGTATGCATTTTTCCTACACTAGATAATCCTGCGCCCATATACGGCTTTGATGTTATCGCAGGTAAGAATAAAATGACAGGTGCATTTCACGACTTTAGTCCTAGTGCTGATCCAGAACACGATATGATACAAGGCTACTACGAAAGCGTAGAACACTTTGTACCCGAGAAGCAACGTGAGCTACCAGAGTGGGCTAGAAACATTTTCACAGGAAAAATGCTTGCCGCTGGCAATGTAAAGTCAGAAGAAGAAGCAACAGAAATTATCCGTATTGCTACAGACAATCTACGTGCGTATTTTGACGAAGTAGGTGTTAGTAAAGGCGAAGGTGATCCTACTATTGTTGCACCTTGCCAAGACTATTATTGTCATAACCAGCAACAAAATCCTCATACACCTGCGGTTATGAAAAGCCTCGGACTACCAGAAGATGATGTAGAAGTCTTCTGTAGAGATATGTTGTTTCCTAAACTGGCATAAATACTTTATGCGTTACGAAGAATTTAAAATAACTGAAGCTGCACTGGTTACTCTTTCACCAGCTAATATGCTGTCTAAACCTGGAAGATTTGATAATTTAATTAATAATATTAAAACCGGAAAACCGTTATACACAGTTGACGGAACAGAAGTAATTATAGCTCCAAAGGAAGCACCACGTTTAATTGATTTAGAAAAAAACGGCGAATTCAAAGGACGAGGAATTGTTCTACAAGGCAAAGACGGACAAAAGTATCCTTTGACCGGTTTTCTTAAAACAAAAGAATTTGGAGGGCAAGCAATCCCTCCAGGATCTAGTGTACAAACAACAGAAATTTCAAAAGAAGCTGCTGCTCTTAAACCTAGCAACATAGGAATAGTTGATAGGCAAATTCAAGCAGCTGATCTTCATAGTGAAATTATGGGTGCTACTTATAAAGTTCAAGAAGCAGGCGATGTTGTTAAAGAAATGTCTCAGACAATAGCATCAGGACAAAATCCTACTATTCCTGTTAATGATCTTGGCAAAGGAATAGTTGCAGCTATTAACGATTACGCTGGAGAATACTTAGGAGTACAAGCACTAATCCAAGGTACAAGTAGTTTTCCTAATAAAGATGCATTTACTAAATGGTTAGGTAATGATGTTAAAAATTTAGTGCTAGTTTTTCCTGAAGCTGCAAACGCACCGTTAGCAGATAGTTATGCACTTATAAATCCTGACACAGGACATCAGCTTAATATTAGTAGCAAAGGTAAAGGCGGCGGTGCTCCACCTAGTATCTCTAGTTTAAAGGTGCCAAAAGGATTCCGCGAAAAGACTAATTACTCTACTGCAATTGACTTTATAGATTTAGTCAAAGGCGAAGGTGTGTATGGCACAGGACAACCTAAACCAACAACTATAAGTCAGCCATTTATTGCAATGAATTTAATATATAAAAGTAATCCAAAAGCGATTGATTCTAAATTCCATAAATTTTTACCTTGGAGTTTATCATCAATAAATGAAATCATTGCTAGTAGAAAAACTAAAGAACAATTGCCTCAATACCAAAAGTTATGGGCTGGCCGCTTAGAAAAAAGTAGAGCTTTAGATTACGGCAAACTAACTTATGTAGTAAAAGAAGAAGTAATGAGAGCAATCAATGATGGAGATCTTCCAGGATTTGATGCTGTTGTGCTTGAAATACTAGGGTATAACTTTATTCAACAGGATGCTAAGGTCGTTCGAGGCGTTATGAATTTTACAACACAATGGCCTGCCAAACTGAACGCAAAGGTTACAGTTGAAACAAAAGCAGGTGCAACTGATCCAACTAAAGGTAGCTTTAGCTTCAAGTTACATTTTTAATAAATACCTATATAACGAGGGGTATATCAATATGAAGTATGTGGCTTTTTTATTCTTTTTATTTTTTGCAGTGCCTAACGTGGCAGCAAGTGATTTGACTTGGAGTTTTAAATCACCAGCATTCCACTTTGGAAATGGGTACAGTACCCATGTTCTTAGTGTCGAACAACTACAACACAACAGATCAGAAGAAGCAAGGAAAGCAGCTGAAGCTGAAGCTTCTAGGCTAGAGAGAGAATTAGAGAATACTACTTTAGCAAAATTTATAAGAAATGTAGAATCAAGAATTTATGCTACACTATCTAAACAGATGGTGGATGCAATGTTTGCAGACTGCGGCGATTCGTGTGCCAATTCAGGTACAGCAGAAGTAGAGGATGCGGTGATATCGTGGGTTAAAGATACTGACACTGGTGCTATAACTTTAATAGTTGACGGACCAGACGGTTACACAGAAATTACTATACCAGGCGCAGGGGAGTTTAATTTTTAAATGATACGCAACATATTACTAGTTTTAGTAGCTACCATACTATCTGGATGCGCTGCTATAGATAGTTTGAAAAAACTAGAAGAAGTAGACCGTAGCCCAACAGTGCAGAGAAGTCCAATTGCCGAAAGGTTAGATGCTGTACCTGCACTTGATGGTCCTAAGATTACTATTGCTGTATATAATTTTTTAGACAAAACAGGACAACGTAAGCCAGCAGATAATATTGCTAATTTAAGTTCGGCAGTTACGCAGGGCGGAGAAGTTTGGGTAATAAAAGCATTACAAGATGTTGGCAAAGGCACATGGTTCGAAGTTGTAGAACGTGTGGGCATGGACAATCTTATTAAAGAAAGACAACTTATACGCAATACAAGAGAAGTATACGAAAAAGAACTTCCCAACGGGCCAACACCATTAAAGCCAATGGTATTTGCAGGACTAATACTTGAAGGCGGTATTGTTGGATACGACAGTAATACAGCAGTTGGTGGCGCCGGTGCTCGTTACTTAGGTGTAGGTGCTCAAACTGAATATAGAGTAGACACTGTAACTGTGGTGATGAGGATAGTAAGTGTTAGCACCGGTAAAGTTTTACTAAGTGTGGCTACTGAAAAAACTATAGCAAGTTATAGATCAGGCGCCGACATTTTTAAGTTCTTTGACTTAGGCACAAAGTTAGTAGAAAGTGAAATTGGGTTCAGTACAAATGAACCTGTTAACTATGCTGTAAGAGCAGCTATTGAAGCTGGAATTATAGAGTTAATCAATGAAGGTGCTCGTAGGAAGATGTGGAAATTTAAAAGTTAATTTTATATTTTTTCATTTTAGCAAGCAATGTTGTTCTGCCTATTTTAAGAATATTTGCTGCATATGTATTATTACCTCCGGCATCTCTTAACGCATCTTTTATTCTTATAATCTCTAGCTCACGGAGTTCATCTGTTAATGATGGATTATACTCTTTATAATTTCGTTCAAGCTCTTGCCAAACCTCATACCAAGCATCTTGTTCAAATTTAGGATCAATCATTAAAAGCTCTTTTAATTGTAAATTTTTTTACAGTAAATATGTTTGTATTTATAATAAAGAAAAACAACATAAATAATATTGACTGTAGGGACAGTCAGAGGGAGTTTTTTCAATGAAAAATTGGTTTATATTAAGTGTTGGGTTAATAGTGTTCTCTGGCGCAGCTACGGCAAACGACATTTATATCTCGCAGGTAGGTGACGGATTAGATTTAGCAATCACACAAGATGGTTCTGATAACGAATTTGGCGATAGCACGACTAGTGTAACACTTACAGGTGATACAATGACTTTCACCATTACACAAACCGGAAATAATAATGATATTGCGGCAATAATTAAAGGCAACACCTACACTGGTACGTGGGCTTTTACAGGTGACTATAATGTAGTTGATTTAAAATGTGACTCAACAGGCGGTTTAAATTGTGAAAATGTTACGCTTGACATAACCACCACAGGTGATTCAAACACATTTGATTTTGATATAGGTGAGAATAATGATGCAGATGGTGCAGACATTAGCTTTACTATAACAGGGGACGACAATGTTATGGAAGCTAATGTAGACGGAAAGTCTGTAGTATTAGACGTAACTATTGACAATAGTGCAAGCCTTGCAACAGGTGGTGCTACTAACCAAACCTTGACAAGTCAAAATGCAGGAAATGTACTAGACGTTGATATAACCGGAAACGGAGATACTAACGGACACTCAGTGACGCTAGACATAACAGGCGGTGGTAGCTATTACAACATTACACAAAGTGGTATTAAAGACAACACAGTAGATGCTACGTTTAGCGGCGATAATCAAGCAGTTGATATCATACAGAGTGATTAATGTACAAATGGATTATACTATTTTTATTTTTACCTAACCTTGTATTTGCAAGCGCCGGAAGTATTGGTGAAATCAAAGGCAGTGGTGTACTAGAACGTGGCAAGGATGTTATCACAGGTACAACTGGTGTTTCTGTGCAAAGTATGGACACGGCTGTTACAGCAAAGGGTAGAATGCGTATTGACTTCGTTGACGAAACAAGAGTTGATATTACAGAACACTCAAGATTATTAATTGACGAATTTGTTTACGACCCTGCAAATGACATAGGTAGTCTAAGTGTAAAGGCCACACTAGGCACTGTAAGATATGCAAGTGGACAAATAGCAAAAAGATTTAAACAAAATGTAAAAATAAGAACTCCTAGTGCTACAATTGGTGTACGTGGTACTGACTTTATAATGGTAGTAGACGAATTTGGCGGCAGTATGATTACATTATTGCCTAGTTGTGATGTAGAAGGTTATTGTGTAACCGGTGAAATTACAGTAGAATCAGATGCTGGTATAGTTATAATGAATCAATCATTTCAAACTACAATGGTAAAGCACAGTTGGCAAACACCTACTAGGCCTTTGATATTACCGTTGGACGAAAACGATATTAACAATTTGTTACTTCTACGCAAAAAAACCCCGTATGATGAAGAAGAAGATGTAATACGCAAAAAAGCAAAAGCAATGTTTGAATTTTTAGATATAGACTTTTTAGAGTTTGACGATTTAGATGAAGACGCTCTAACAGATGATATTAAAAATATTTGGGTTACTGATTTAGATAGGAATGCCTATTATCTACAAGATTTACTTCACGATATGTTAGACGAGCTAAATAGAGCATTAGCAGCATTATTTAAAGATGAATTAGATAAGCAAAATGAAGAATTTTTTGTAACAAGAGAAACCGGGTACGATGAACAAACCCGTATTACTCTAATAGTTGAAGAGCCTAACTATAGAATTATTAGAGATGATACTTATATGCAGAACCACCTTGATGTTACAGTAAGTCAATCTAGTGGTTATACAATTAATATGGAGCAAGGCGATGAAGCCGTTTTTGATTACAGGCTCGGTGTTGGTACTAACAATATTAACATTAAGCAGACCAATTAATGCAAATGAAATATACATAAGTCAAGCAGGCGATAATCTTACTCTGGAAGTGCAACAGCGTAGCGAGGACAACTATGTTAGTTTAAACAGCAATGGTGGTTCTAACAATATTACAATTCGTCAAGGTATGCACGAAGATGGCATTATTGACATAGACGAAACAGGCGGACACGAAGCATATTGGACTATAACTGGAGATGGAAACACAGTAGGAAGTGCGCAAACAGACACAAACAGAAGTAGTGGAGGCGCAGCACATCACCTTGCAAATATAGTAAATGGTGATAACAATGAAGTTTACCATACGCAAATGGGCAGACAAGGACACGATGGATTTGTAGAAATACAAGGTGATGACAACGAAGTTAACTTGTACCAAAGAGGCAATGGTGGGCAAAAATGGGCAGATGTTGCACTCACAGGAGACGGACACTCAGTTGATATTATGCAAAGAGGAACTGAATATGCAGAAGCAGAAGTAGACTTAACAAATTCAGGCGGTGCATACAACTTTGAACTTACTCAGAATGTTTCAACTGCATCCGGCTTTTACAGCGTCACAGGATATTGCACTAATGCCGCAGGCTGTTCTTTATCAGTCAATGGAAACAACTAAATACAGTATGGACTTATTATTAGGCATAGCACTTTCGTCGCATTTAAATTTCCAGAATCCTTACCAAGAAATCCATCCCCATGCAAGATTAGAAACAGAAAGATTTGTTGCAGGCGTATACGATAATAGCGAAGGTAACACAAGTTTCTATGGAGGACGTTATTGGGAAGTAGGTCCTGATTATTTTAACATAGGTGTAGAAGTAGGTGTAGTCTCCGGATATGATACATTAAGTACGGATGTTGTTCCGTACGGCAGGGCATATTTTAACACAAACAATGTAACATACTTTGTAGCGCCTAGTTACGAAAAAACAGCAACAGGTTTGGGCGACGGAATAGTGATAGGAATGGAGTTTTTGTTTAAGGTAAATTAAATGTGGAGTCACAAGGATACAACAGTGATGCAATATGTTTGGCTTGGCGTGATACTAATTGCAATTGGTGGTGCTACGTTTGTTATTTTTATATCATAAGGAGCTGTTATATGGGCAACAATACAGGAAAAGATAATTGGTATACATCCGGTCCGTTATTTGAAGAATCATTAAAGCCGCAAATAATGCTTGTAAAGCATGACCCAAACTCATATAAAAAAATGAAACAAATAATATCAAATGCTAGAGAACATAGAATATCGGAACGAAGAAAAACACTCAAAAGGTTAAACCCCGACTTTTAAAATAATAAATACGTTATGACAAAGTGGATCACACATTGGACAATCGCCTTAATTACGGCCGTAGTAATGTTGAGCATACACTACGGGGATAGCACAATTGTCCAGACAGCTCGGTTGAAGCAATTTGATCTACTACAACAAACTGATCAGCCGGTACAATCCCGAGATATTGCAGTAGTCGCTATCGACGAAACAGCCATTGAAATGTATGGACAATGGCCTTGGAAGCGAGATGTTATCGCAGATATAATCTGGAAACTTCGAGAAGCAGGTGCAGGTGTCATTGTGATACCTATACTAATGTCAGAAACAGACCGCTTAGGCGGCGACATGGTTTTAGCCGAAGCACTTGTAGAGAACGGTGTTGTTATATCACAAACAGGTACAACAACATCAGCCAATCGTAATGCAGTCCCACGAGGCGTTGCGAAGATTGGAGATCCTTTACCATTTATGTTTGAATGGCCAGGGATGTTGGGACCAATTCCGTTGCTAGGAGCTAACGCTGATGGCGTAGGGGTGTTAAATACTTTTCCTGAAATTGATGGTGTAGTTAGAAGAATACCGCTCCTTATGCGTATTGGGGAGGATACGTATCCTGCATTAGCAGTGGAGGTTATACGAGTTGCTACAGGTCAACCATCTTATCAAGTTAAGGCTAACCAAGGTGGAATTGAAGCAGTACGTGTACCAGGTTATCCTATTGTAAAAACAGATCCAAACGGCCAAATATGGTTGCGTTGGAATAAACAATTCGAAACAATCAGCATAGCTGACGAAGAATTCTTTTACATGTTAGCAGGTAAAACTGTTATACTAGGAGCAACCGCAGAGGGATTAGGAGGCATGATAGCTAGTCCTTCAGGACCGCAGCCAAACTTTATGCCTGCGGCAGTCACACTACAAACAGTGCTTGACGGAGATCAAATTGAACGTCCTTATTGGGCGTTACTTGCCGAATTAACGTTGACAGCAGTGCTAGGTTTACTCTTAGTGCTGCTGGCACGTTTTACTCCTTACTATGTAGTAGGTGGGTCAATACTGCTATTTGGTGGTGGCCTTACTTACGGAGCGTTATATGCTTGGCAAGAGTACCTTTATTTGCTTGATGTAACAATGCCAGTAATTACAGTAGTTATAGTAGGATTACACGCAGTGTTCAACCGTTTTGTTTCAGAATACTTCCAGAAGCAAGCAATAAAGAAACAGTTCGCAGGCTATGCATCGCCGACAGTTGTACGTATGCTACAAGAAAATCCTGCGCTTATCAAAGACGGTATGAAAAAAGAAGTAAGTATTTGCTTTTCAGACCTAAGAGGCTTTACACCATTAGGTGAATCATTTGGCGATGATGTAAAAGGCCTCACTAAAATAATGAATGGCTACATGGATGCTATTACGCAGCCAATACGAGATGCAGACGGCATGGTCATTAAATATATCGGCGATGCAAGTATGCACATACACAATGCGCCAATAGACGATCCACATCATCCTCGTACAGCAATACAATGTGGATTAGATATGCTGAAAGCAGTGGAGATATTTAATGAAAAAATTACTAGCGAAGGTAGGCCGGCTGTGGGTATGGGTGCCGGCATTAATACTGGCCTTGGTTATCTTGG
>Ga0098048_1000549_pt1 | contig 17738 bp, 23 predicted proteins | sample 13_taG_FD_75052 | JGI IMG/M metagenome (GOLD analysis project Ga0098048, IMG submission 75052) | Marine viral communities from the Subarctic Pacific Ocean - 13_ETSP_OMZ_AT15268 metaG | ecosystem: Environmental > Aquatic > Marine > Oceanic | place: Pacific Ocean | collected 2015-01-16 | reverse complement strand
TTGCGAACATCGTAATCTGTAATCTGTCCGGTTCCGCCTTCACCGACTGTGGGGTCATTCGGGAACCAATACTCATCCCCACCTGTTTGGTAGCGTGGGTCGATATCTCCGGTGCCTTGTTGGAATGGGCCTGTGCCAGTGATAACATTCTGCTCGCGTTGGGCTGCGATCTTGGTAGGGTCAAGGGTTCCAGCAGCGACACGTTGTCGGACATATTCATCATATTTACTTCCGCCCCCACTTGGTTTGGTGGGGTCGTAGAATGTCCGGTCAGTGTAGACAGTGCCCTGCCCATACATTTGCTGCCCTGTGCGCTGCTCTGGTTGAGGTGGCTGTTGGGCGGGTTCAGGCAACTGACCTGTTTGTGTGGCACTACTCGGTGTGGTGACTGTATTAACACCTGGAGTACCGACATTGGCAGTCGGGGCACCCCCACCTCCCTGAAGCCCACTCTTATTCGTGTGGTAGGGAGTGGTCTGCCCGTAACTTTTTGGTTTCCCGTATTGATCAACAAATTCAGATGCCATAATTTATACCAAGAAAGAAAGAATCCGTGAGTGCCATCCGTAGAGCCATTTCAAGTCGGATGGACGTTTTTGCACGATGCGGTCAATGCTAAGAATGCGACGAGCAACCAACGCATTATTGAGGTCCCGTGCTCCATCCTCAGTTGCGGTACGATGCGATAAGACTGCGAGGGTCTTGGGACCGACGATGCCATCGTCCTCAACATTGAGGAGTCGCTGAAGTGCACGTGCAGCCATGGAAGGACCACTGTGAACACCGTAATCCGCCACCGTATTAAAGAGAAATTGTGGCTGGATACGATGAAAATTCGGACCAATAATATATTGGTTCATATAGATTTCTTCAGCCTCTTCCTTGGTCGGTGGACCATCAGCCCAGACTTCAGGATGGAAGCGTTCAGCAATTCCATATTTCGTGCGTCCTCCGGCATCATGTGGGTCATTGGTATCTTTAGACCCTTCCCGCAGGAGCACCTCTTCGATAAATTGATCAAGCACCGGGTGTTGGGGGCGGTGGTCGCTCACCAGATTGATTCTCGATAAACCACCGGATGTAGTGCGTCAGGGCGTGCATCGCACGAGTATTATCTTCGATGAGTTGGTTTGTTCGACTCGTGCCGAATCCAAATTCTTCAGGATTGTCATGCATATGTTCCAGTCGAGCGAGTCGCGTAGAGGTACGCGCCACTGTCCAACTGAGCCAGATGGCCCATGACACAACAGGTGTGGCTAATGCAAGTAATAAATCCATTACATAATATGCCAGTTAGAACCATCGCAGACGAGTGTCACGCTCTGGTATTGTTGATTGATGATATATGTGGTTGCGCCGTCAATGGTCTCTGAGGAGTTGCCATCAATCGTCAGGACGTTTGCCGCAACAGTCTTCTTGATGTGGAGAATGCGTCCCGCATTCCCTGATGATGCATAGAGCGTAATGGTGACATCACCGCCAGCGGTGCTGACTTGGATAAATCCTGTTTTTCCGGCATCGCCGGTGGTCACGGTATAGTTTCCGGTTTTGGCAAGCATCGTCGCACCGCCAATCCCGGTAATATTTGACCCATCCACACTGGCAAAATAGGTTGTGCTGATGGCGGGAATTTTTCCGGTACCGTCAATAATTCCCACATTTCCAGACCCGGCCTGAACTCCTGCTACCACGTCAATGCCACTGCTATCGACTGACATCCGAAGTGCCCCGCCAGTGGCAAACGCCACGGTGTTGGCCGAGGAGAAATACATGCCGGTATCCGTATCACCAACCGTCGAAAATGAGGGATCGGTAATGGCTCCCCCATCGGCGGAATAGACATTCGTGGCGAGGTAATCAGAAATATCGACCCCATCAATCGTGACATCAGTATTGACAGCAATGGTGCCGGTAATCGATCCCCCTGTGCGATCAAGTGCATCACTGGAGAGGTCACTGAAGTTCGTATTGAATTGTGTTGCGTCAACCGTATCACCTGTCGAGAAGGTGTGTGAGACTGTAATCTGAGCACTCGCAACTGAAGGAATCAACAGGAGTGCAACAGCAAGTAACTTCTTCATCATGAGGACTGCTCCACAGTGAGTAAAAGACGACACACCTGATTTGCCAACGAGGATCTCAGCACAATGTAATCACTGCCCCATGCTTGGCGATCAATGGCGTTATCGCGGTAAATGGTTCCATTCCCTTCAATACTGACCGGAATCCATCGAATGTCTTCTGTTGGCCCGGATAATGAATGCGGAATAATATGGTCGGTGTTTGCCGTCCCGAAGGTCACATCGACATATTCAAAGGACGCAAACGGTGTAAATTTCGATGGCACGTTAGCCCTTCTCGCTCAGGGTACTGCCACGAATCCCAACATTGAGCAAGACCATCTGTGTGTTCGGTTCTCGATTACACACACGCATGGAAAAAGATCGACCTGCTCGGCCAATCCTGACACGCACGGGCGTGGCTTTTGCGGACCCAAAGACTGCTTCGCCAAATTCTGCGGTGCCAAAACGTGCGAGGGTAGTATCACTCGCTAGAATTGTTGTTGTCGCGGTTGGTACATTCCCTGGGTTGTCCACGAGATATTCCAGAGTAATCGTCAGATTGCCGGTATCGCACAAGGCATTGATGTAGGCTTCCTTGTAGCGTTTCCGACGAAAGGGTTGTGGCACACGATGTCCATCCGGTGTTGTAATATCATTGGAGTGCGCCAGTTCCCAACAAAAGTTCGGAGAGGCAATCACATACGTGAATGCGGTCGTTGGATTCAACGTCCAGTTATTCGCTAATGTCAGGACGGTACCTGTGCTGGAGACAATCCGATTCCGCTGCACACGATTATCCTGCGAGATCGCGTAGACGTAGAGTTCATCCAGTCCGGCATCAGCCGTATCGAAGGTTGCCCCACTATCGACGAGCGTTCTGGCTGCTGACGTTTCAGTGGGCGACCCCTCTAATGTAAAGGTAGTGCCCCCACTAATAGTGCGTGCCCCATCTTGATTGCCACTCCACATACGAAACAAACGACCTTTATAGTTGCCGATGTGGACGAATGGCGTGTCGTTCGTATCATGCAGCACAGCCAGCGCACTGACATCCATCGGGTCCCACTTCCCCTCCCACACGCCTAAGCGGTAGTTGTAGGAGAGGATGGCGGAGTTGCGTTGAGATGCTGCCCCATCTTTGACTTCGGTGACGGCCCACATAATGCGTTGCCGTTCGACATCGGGTGCTCCGACAATAAATCGTAGCTTCTTGAAATAGATGGCATCTTCACCAACAAGGTCTGAGATATCGGGGTAGGCGAGTGGTTCTGGTTTCCCTCCCGGTTTCCACGAGTAGGGACCATACTGACTCCACCAATACACGATGCCCTCTGCCGAGAACAAACTGCGTTGGGCTACCATGCCCACGGAATCATCAATGAGTCGGACTTCCCAACTATTCGCATCGGTGCCGACTAACGCATACGTTGAGCGTTCCTTGAAGATGGCTAGGATATTCTCGGAGATAGACTTAATGCCAAGAATACGCTGCCCATCGTCAAAGGCGACTCGCTCGAAATCGTTTGTTGTGTCGAAGGCTTCTGGCTTCCCGACACCGGAGTAATATAAATCGATACCATCCGTCGCAAACATCCGAGAGAGATGTTCGGCAATCGCCATCGTTCCAGATGGGGGTGGCTCGTTTTCGGTCAGCCCTGGAACTTTGGCGGTGAGATTATTCAAGTCAGTATTGTCGAGATTGAATGTCCATGAATGGTTTCCCCCATCAGTAGCCCATCCACCATGGGCTGCTGCGTAGGCATCTCCATCATTGACCGTCATTTCAGTATCTGAGAGACGAAAGAAGTCTGACGATAATGTGGTCAACCGTGCATAAATACGCACATGGGTCACTTGATTATCAAAGGTTGAAATGCCGGTATTGTCAATGACGTTAGCTGCGGTTGTGGTAATCGTGATTTTCTTCGACGACACGGCTAATGCCGTAGAGACAGGACTTGGTGAACTTTCGTGTCCGGTATTGCTGTTATAGAGTGTGAGCTTGAATTCGTAGGTGCCACTTGGTTGTCCGGCGACACCAGAATCTGCGGTAGTCGGTGCTGCTGGTGCAACGAGACCAAAATTATAGATATTCGACCCGTCATACTTTCGAGCTTCCTGCCCGTTGACAATGAAGCACAAGTTGTTCATGGTCTCGAAATCAGGAAGGTGCCCATAAGCTTCATTAACAACTTCGTCTGGTGGCACACCTGACTCAATCGCTTGAGAAGTAAACGGGGCAGCGGTGCCGGAATCAGCGGATTCCCACGCTGCTCCTGCTGAGTTGAGTTTCGAGAGGCGTCCGGTGTCGGTCACGCAGAGTTCATGATTCGTATAAGAAGACCCAGAACGACGACGATAATGGTATAGCCCTAAGATGGCAGGAGTACCGGATTCTGCGACGGCGGTGACAACAGCACACCCAAGGCGTTTGGCGGGTACCGCCATCACAGGGTTGGAGCCAACATACAACAAAGCTGCATTGGTCGCATGAGGAGATGCCGAATCCGGCACCTTATCTTCACGACCGCCAGAGATGACTCCGCGTTCCCACGAATTATAATCTTTACGAAAACGCATTATCGAGAAGTGACATCTTTCATGTAGCGTGCTCGCGCACCTGGCGTTTGTCCTTCAAGGAAGGTTTGCTGGAGCCGTTGTTCCCACTCCCGTTGTTTCTGTATCCAGACGGGTTGTGGCTGCACTTCGTCGTAGGCACACAATGCGAGGAGGGTGTCCCAGATCAAAATGCGGGAAAAGGGGTCGGGGATGTCAGGGATATCGTTGTTGTCTGAGAGTTTAACGGGTTTGCGGTAGGTCGCGTATTCAATCGTATCGGCTTGTTCGGGGTCCTTCAGGAGCTTAATCTGTGCGTAGTTCTTCCCGTAGTCGGCGGTGCCCAGTGAGAGCATCGTGTTTCCGGCATTGTCACGCACGGTGAGGGTGCCCGTGAAGGTCCCACTCTTGGTGACCTTGAGAATCTTCTTATAGCTAGTGGAGGACGATACTGGGGTGGTACCATTTGAGCCATTTGAGGTAATAGTCTCGGTGGTGATGACATCACTGCCATCGAGTCCACGAATGATGACATTCTTTGAGGTATCGCCTGATTGATTACTCAGAATAGAGATGGTGCCGGTAGTCGAGGGTTGGGCTGCGACAGGTGAGGGCTTCGTCCAGTGCCAATGATATTTAGTGAGCGGGGCATCATAGTATTCCCGTACTGGGACTTCGATCATCTTGCGTTCTTCGGTCGCATTGTAGAATCGATGCAGCCGTTGGACATCTTCAGCTAAGGGGTAGGAGAGTTGTCCGCTCGCGGTGGTAATGGTATAGAGTTCCTCAGACCGCATAAATGACCACCGCTGTTGAGCACACCGGAGGTCTTGGGAATCATTGATAAAGTCCTTGATGAGTGTCAGGAGATTTCCCGTTTCACCGGGATTGTCCCACAGCAGAAGGACTTGGTCTTGGATGTCTTTGAAGGTCAGCATCGCTAATTGGGTTCCTGTGGGCGACTCGTAGAAAATGTTTCTTCGACAGCATATCCGCTGTCTTCGATGACTCCCTCTTTAATGAGGAGGTCAATCATGTCAACACGTCGGAGGGAGTTGCCGTCTTGGTATACATCCGTATTCTGGAAGAGATACTGATCGGCAGGAGAAAATTTGGGGAGGTGAGCCAGTGTCCATGAGACCCACACCCCCCAGACGAGAAGCACAACGAGGATACACAACTTCCATTCTTTTCGCATATCCTAAGTATAGACGGAACTCGTCTATTTACACGTAGTGCATCAACTCGATGACACAGGTTGTGTTGTAAAGAATCGAATGACGACGTTGGCGAGGGCGAGTGCTTGCGCGACCTGTACGGGATTATTCCATTCAGACACCGTGGCAAGCACGGCAGCAGCAACATTCATCCAAACGGTACGACTCTTCCAAAATGGTTTTGGCATCTTTGGCATACTCCTTACCCTTCTACGTATTTCTCAAACAACTCATCGATTTTTGCGGGTGCCGACGTTTCGAGTCGTTTGATGTGAAAATCATTCATAATGGTTAGTATTTCTGATTTCGCATCAGTCACACTAGTGCCGGTTTTTGCGGCGACCCATAAGATAATAGCTTGCGTCACGGCATCGTCGAGCGATACCATCGGGGGATCATTTTCAAAGTGAGACATTACACAGTACCTCGTACTTTATAGACATTCCACGCCCATTTTGTAACTCCTGATGAAGAGTTTTGTCCACGTATGGCGAGTGTCCAGTCAGCGGTCCACGCGGTGGATACCGCAAATTGTGTTCCTATTGCGTTACTCCCATTCGGCAAAAAGCCAATCGTGGTAGTGTTGGTGCCATCAATTCGGAGTATCGAGCACCCAGTTACTGATGTGCCAGCACCTACGTTGTTTTCGGAGAGTCCGCCACACTGCGCGGAATCGGTGTCATTCCAAAGCCGAGGATCAATTAGGGTGGCGGTTGTGACGGTGAGCATCCAGTATATCTGAAGGCAATCCTTCGCGGTGAGGTCACGAATCGCCACCGTATCGAAGTTGTTATCTGAAGTCGTATTGTTACTCCCCTCATTGGCTTTGAGGAGTTCCCACCCTGTTGGGTTATATGCCATGTTAACTCCCTTCAATTTTATAGAACTGAACTTGCCAGACGGTTGTCCCGCCAGCCAAGCCAAACGCAAGGCCGAGATTATATGATCCGGTAAAATCGGCAACCGTGAAACCTGCGCCGACCGCACCGCCGCCGCCACTATGGGCAGTCAATCCATTTGACTGCACGATGGTTAGTGTCGCACCGGCAGGTTGCATATATGAGACGCCAGAGTTCGTGTTGTTGATGTTGTTTTCGGAGCAGACCCCGAATTGTGTGCTGACGCTGCCTTGCACGATGCGTGGATCAAGAATGTTCCCGCCAGAGTTTGTAAAACTCCACGTTGCCATGATCGTGTCGGTGACGGCCAACCCGCTCACGGCGATAGAACCATACATGGTATCTGCGGTGGTCGTGGTCGAACCGTTCGCCGCCCCGATAAAGCTCGTGGCCCCGCCACCGGCAGCATTCCACGCTCCATCGCCGCGTAAAAATGTCGAACTGCTCGCGGTTCCGCTTCCGAGTCTGGCGGTTGCCACGGTGCCTGATGACAACGCGCTGGCGTTGAGGGTCGTGAGATTGGCCCCACTGAGGTCGTCAATAATTGTCGAGCTTAACGGCCCTTGTATTTTGCCGTCTACGCCAATCAGTTCGACGTTACCTGACCCGAATTCTGCTCCGCCGGTTACGTCGAGGGCTTCGGCATCGGTGTTGGTGAGGTCGAGTGATGGCTTAACACTATCTGATGGTTTGAATTGGGGCATTCCTTACCTCTCATAAGTGACGTGAAGTTCTGCACTCGTTGATGTCGTACGAATTGCACGAAAGGCTTTCATCGCTGACATATTGGCAAGTTCAATCACAGACCCTGCATTGGCGAGGTGTCCAACAGTGGTGGTTGGGGCAGTGCCATCAATCGTCCAACGAAACGGGGCAGTCTCTGCGGTAATGAGAATATGCCGTGCCGGACCCTGAAGGTGCTCCGCAACACTCGCCGTGTTCAGGAGTTTTGCTGCGGTGAAGGTGACCCCACCCGATGTGGCATCAACCGTGATCTTCTCGTGGTCATATGGGGTAAGAAACCCCGATACAGATTGTGAGTATTCCATGAGTTACCTTACCCATGCGTGTTCTTTGCCGGTATAGCCCACGCTTTGGATATCAAAAAGTTGACCGAAGTTGTCGAGTCCGGCGTCATCGACTTTATTCATTGCATCGTTGTGCATGGAGTGTTCACGACGGGCATTGTCTGCGAGGACACGCTCTCGTACGCGATGCACGCCACCTGTTATGGGGTCTAAAAATCGTAAATGTTCTATCCAGACTTCTGAGTCGATGGGGTAGTAGGCTGCTCGATAGCGTCCTTCCCGTCCTGCTTTTCGGCAGGTTGGACAGACGGTTTCTCGTGTCTGTCTGATGGGCACATCGAGTGTTGTGCCGTCCACGGGACAGGGCATACGAGTACCAGGTCGTATGGAGAAGACAAACCCAAAGCCATCACGAGCTTGGATATAGGCATCGTCATGTGTGTCATAGGACCCGTCAGGACGAGTTGGCGGTTCAAGGACCTGACCGGGAGCGAGCTTCTGTTCTACCAAAAACTCGCCACCCCGGTTCCCTGTCCATCGAACGCGAAAACGTCCGCCGAAGTCCCGCTGGAGTCGAGTGTGCACCCACGCGGGTATGGTCATAGATTAGCGACCTTGTGATGTCACAATGTAATCAACGGTGACGGTTCGTGATGTGGCCGTTTCCGCGAAGGCACAAATGACTGGACAGAGTGCCGTTGTTACGGTAACTGCCGAGGCTTGTGGATCTCCGACTTGCGTGCCGTTGATGAAGTATGTCGCTATCCCGTCCGAATCAACCTTGACACCTAACCGAACATAGGTATCTGCGACCGGGGCCTCCCCGGTATTGATTTGCGTTGCATCCGTACCAGCTTTAACACCTTGCCCCCAGAAATTATCCGTCGTCGCTCCTGTATCAAACAGAATTCCGCAGCCATCAGTGGCAACGGACGTTAGCGTCGTTCCGGCTAGGGTAAAGGGCATTTCCAGTGCAGCAGACTGATCGGTGAAGCCAGCAAAGAGCACGACATCCGTGATGGCCGACAACTTGAGGCGCGTTTCAAAGAAGAGTTCTCCCTGATTCGCTTTCCAGTTGAGGTCACCATTGATCTGGGTGCCGTTGACGGCGACGGTGGTGGTGCCATCGTTGCCTGTGACCATTGAGAGTTCACCACTGACCCCTGCGGTTGCAGCAGTAACCGGGTCGGCTGCTTGCGCGTCGGACCCACTAAACACTGCCCACACATCCGTGCGGAGGGTGTCACCGAGGAAATCATCGAACTGCTCAACGTAACTGGCCTTGTAGCGGGTCGCAAGCGCGACGAGGTCACCGGGTTTGTCTTCGTGAATATGACCAACTGCCGTATTCACTCCCGCATTTCCATCCCACTCGAAACCAGCCGTAAACGGACCCCAGGTGGCGCGTGCATCTGATGGAGCCGTTTTCGATGTATCAATTTTCCGAATCTTATTCATAACAATACTCCAGACACCACCTCGTCATCACAGAGGCTAGATACGATGACTCTGGTGGGCCTAGAAAAAAGAAGAGATTCTAGCATCCCTTATTATACTACTGGTTGATCCCGCGAAGCACGCCCAGACCGTTTCGCGCTACCGTGGCGATGTCACCATAATGGAACATGGTGGCTTCATACGCATCGGTATTCGCAACACGACTGAGGACGGCACCGTCATCATCCATCCAGTCGAAGTCACTCATACGGCAAATCCGTAGAGCCTCCGGCACGATGAAATACAAACGGTTGTTCCAGCATTCCACATCAGCGACGATAGGAATCCCAGAGAACTCCACGCCTTCGTAGCCACCATCTAGCTGCATCACGTTCACGGCACGACGTTCATTCGCGCAGAGTTCGTAATATTTATCAACCATGAAGTGGTTGGCAAGGATGAACTTGATGTCTTCCTTGTCAAAGGAGGAGTTCTGAGCAATCCGCGAACACACCCGCTGGAGGAGCGGGAATCGCAGATCCTGGTAGGTGGAGCCGATGTCAGCCCCTACCACCTGTGACTGCCACCATGGGTTCCCTGCAACAGCAATGCTGTGGAGGTTGCCCAATGGCGGATTGGCATTGTTGACAATACCAGCGAGACCAGTCATCTGGTTCCCAAGGGTGTCTTCCAACACGAAGTAGTCACCATCAGCAGCCGACCCACTCAAACTTGCGCCGAGTGTTGCGGCATAATTGGTGGCGGCTTCTGCGCCAAGCGTGACCGTCACACTGTTATTGAGGATGGTCGAGTCATCACTCGCATCAATCAAGTCACAGGTGGTGGCTTTCGGTTGGAGGTAAACAGACGCATTCCCCTGATTATCGTCTACGGTAATAGACGTACCAGAACCCGTGGAGTAATACGCGAGTGCGTCACGCCCGTCGCCATGGGCCTGACGGTTCGCAGACTTCTTGGTGTCGCGGACTGCGCCCGTGACTTCCGACCGGACGGCACGAATAAACGCACCGGCATCGGATTTGGTCGCCCGAATGACCTGACCAGAAATCTGAATGGACGTATAGATATACTTCGCAGCGACGACCGCAGCGTTGTAACCCTGCGAATCTTTTGCCGGAAGTGTGCCTTCTTCAGCACGACCCGCACCAGCCTGTGTATGCCGACTTACATGCAACGGCACCGTGAAGTTCTTACCTTCAACATTGAACTTCTCGTGTCGTTCCAAACGGTTCCACAGAATGGTCGAGTTATTTAACAAACGACGGAGCGGTGGAAGGTAGAACACCTTCAGCACGTTACTCGCCGTTGTTAGGTTCATGTTAGCCATGATGACCCTTTTCTGAGGTTACGAACCAGTTAGCTGCCCCGGATTTGTGACGCCAGCCATGCCTCGGCATCTTTGTCGAGGTCTGACCAGTCAATCTTCTTACCCTTCCCGTATGATTTCGCTTGGGGTAAGACTGGGGTACCACCCGCTGGTTCTATGGTTTGATTGGTGACCTTGGTGGCATTGACCGCATCCACCTTGGCCTGTTCTTTGTAATGCGACTCCAAATCACCGGCTAGTTTCGCACCAGCTTCCTTCATCGCGTTGACCATTTCATCGAGCGTTTGCGGGTTCGCTTCAGCAGCCATTTGTCGGATTGTCACTTCTGCGTTTGGCAATTTTGTCAACACAGGATGACTTTCAGACATCGCTTTGTAGGTGGAGTTCGACGTATCTTCCAGTTTCTGATACTGTCGTGCTGCCTCTTCACGCGATGTCGACTCTTGGATGCGCTGATTGACCCGCTGATCGAGTTCGTTCAACTTGGCATTCACCGACTGCTCGACGGCACCAAACGTGGCGACTTCGTCGGGAGATGGTGGCTGTTGATTCTGTGGCTGTCCACCCATACGGGCTTGGGCCAACCCAATCAGTTGTGCGGGGTCATCAAGGAGCTTCACGAACGCTTGTTCACGTGCCTGAAGCTGTGATGCCGATTGCTCTAATTCACGGTTACGCGATGCAAGTGCTTGCGTCTTCTGGGTGTAGTCTTGTTGTCGCTGGATGCCATCACGCACATCCTTCCACGGTGCCTGTTTGACTTCACCATTCACGCGGTATTCCACGAGTTGGTCGTCATTCAGCGATGCCGGTTCAGATTGTGGTGCTGACGAGTCGGTTTCCGGTGCAGTCTCTGCACTGGGTTCCTGTGGCGTATCCAATTCTTGGATTTGCGCCTCAGTGGGGGTGGGTAATTCTTCTGCCATGTTATCGAACACTCCTATTGGGTGGTGTGTGGGTCCACATTACGCGGGACCCGGTGGTGGTGGTGGTCCTTGTCCTTGTGGTCCCGGTGGCGGAGGGGGTTCCGCTGGCGGAATCATGCCGGACTCAATCAAATGAAATAGCCGATATTCCTGTGCCAATTCAAATGCGCCTACAGGGTTCAGGAATTTCATATGAAGAATAATATGTGTGATGAGGGCAATACGCACCTCATCGGTAAGTTGTTGGGCTGCGGGACCCTTGAGTTCTTCGGTGTGGGTCTCATAGTGTACGAGATGATTCTCGTAGAATTGTGGGATCGCAATCTGGCGACCCTCAAGAATTTCATTATTTTCGTGCTGTGCCATCTCTTGATCGAGGGCGGCACGCTCCATCGCTTCTTCCATCCCGTTCATATCAAGGGAGGTCAGGGTGCGACGTTTGACCTCTGGGTCCATCGGGTCACCGAGGAGTCCTCGGTCGTATAAGTTGAGCGTCTGCTCAATCTTCGTGGACTTGAGACCGGCCATCGCACTCCCGACCTGCACACGAATCGAGGCGTGCTCATCAACCTGAGCATTGGAGAACTGATACATCTCAGGAATGGAGTTCGGCCCCGCGAAACTGAGTAAGCGTTCCACGGTATATCCGACTTTCATCATTCGACGAAATTTGAGGGCGGCATCCTGAATGGCGAGTTCATAGCCTCGTCCATCAGGCGCATGAACATTATCGGAGGCTTCTTGGAGGAGATTGGTTTGGAATCCACTCTTCGCCTGTCCGGTTTTGCCCTCAAATGATGGGAATATCTGCGAGACATCGTCGAACTCCCCTTTCAGGAGGTCGGCCATGCGCCATGCGTCGGCTGCGATATTTCCTGGGGTGACGGGGTGTGGCTCCGGCATCCCTGGGATGTAGTTCCATTCGACGACTTCCCCTGCGGCATTCACGAGGGCTTCGTCGGGAATCTGTGCTTGTTTGGGCACCATCCACTTCGGATGGATATTCATATCGACCTGTTCCTGAAGATGGGAACGGAGGTCATTGTAGGCCCGTTGAATTGGAATGAGTTGCTCCACAAACGTCGAGGTCCAGAACTGTCCGACATCCAACACGTCGGTAAATTCGATGACGGGGTAGGGATTCGGCATATCGTGGAAGCTATACGGGAGTTCTTCTTGGTATTTAACGACAATCTCTCCCGCAACGACCACATACCGTCCCTTGGGATATTTCCCCGTGGGACGCATGAAATGTTCCTTGACGAGCACCTTATCTGGGTCACCACTTGACCCCTGACCTGCTGATACCGCGAGTGCGGAGATTCCGCCGAGCGGTCGACTGCTCAGGGACGCAATTTGACGTTCAAATTCAAAAAATTGTGTTTGTGCGGAGTCACCCTTGATCTCGTCTGCATGTTCTGGGTAGCGTGCCTTGACATCCTCAAGGTCGCGTACCTTGGCACGCATAATTTCCGGTTGGTCGGCAAGGCGTGACGTGCGATTATCGCTGACTAGGACCTCAAAGGCGTTGCCTACTTCGACTTCGATGTCTCCGAGTTGTGCGTCTTCGACAGAAAATCCCGCAGGATTTGACTCATCATCCAAACGCACAGGGACCATCTTAGCGTTATCCCAATGAAACCACCAAAAGGACTTTCCGCATTTTGCTGCCCAGAGGAGGGCGTCGACGTATTTGGTTTCAAGGTTGCCTTTCTCCCAGAGATACTCTAGTGAGCGTTGGGTGGCTTTCGCATCCAGCCGGTCTTTGCGTTCGTTGGTGAACGGGACAATTAAAGGTCGTGGGCGCGACTTGGCAAACTTGGCAAAGCGTGTCTTGACTTTTGCTCCGGCACGATTGATCGAAGCGCGGTGCTTGTTGATTGGCTCTTCCAGTTCATCGACAGATCGCACCCGTCGCCACAGGGGTTCGTTCTCGTCGGTCTGCTGCCCACGAATGAATGCTGAGTTAATGAACCATTGGAGTTCATGCGGACGACGGTCTGCACGCCACTCCTCAAACTTGCGGTTCACCTCACTCGCAATTTTGGTGAGGTCGGGACCTGTATTGACTTCAATTTCGACCTCTGTGGTCGAACTTTCTGGTGTGTCTTCAGCCATTACATATTCTCAAGGACCCACTGAGCCTGTTCTGTCTCAGTGCCTTCCAGGGGAAATCCCTTTCCTTCCAAGAATTGTCGGTTTTCTTTTTTGATGTCCCGTGTGTAGCGTTGAGGTTCTTCGGGCGTTTGGAACATTTGGAGGTAGGACCCAAGAACCTTGCCCTGAGATTCGCACACTTTGGCGACCTCATTGGTGGCATTCATGACGGAGTGTTGGGTCTTGCCCTGCTGCTCAATCACGATATTCAAAAGCGCGAACAACCGCTCATCTCTGCGGGTGTTCTGTCGATTTGTATCCCAAAGAGCGACCCCAACAATGACGATGGTTAGCCCTAAGACGAAGTATTCAAGCATTCTTATTGATGCGGGAGGACCACACCCGGTGCCTCTAACCGAAGCACGCGCCACTCAATAATGTTGAGGGATGCGTTCATCTCAAAGAGGGTATAGAGAATAAAACCGAGTAATGCGACAATAATTCCGTCGACGACCTCACGCTTCATTACTTTCTACGACGATTCCGAGATTTCGAGGTTACACGAAGGTTTTTTCGGGAGTTATTGCGTGGATTGCCGTCCTTGTGGTCGACATCCTTGCCATCACCCTTTTTGACCAGTCCGAGCTTTTTGGCGGTCGCTCGTGCTGAATTTCGTGATGCTCGATTCTTCTTTTGTGTGCTCGACCCGTGATACGTATCGTATTCACGGCGGTAGTTTCGTTTACTCTTCGGCACGTTGTTTAATGATGATACGAAGGGCATCCTGACGCTTATGCGAGTCAGGTGAACACTGGTTCATCTCTGCCGGAGTCACACGCACCTTTGTAGGTTTGGGTACAATCGTATTTGCCATTTCGACCATTATACCATATTAAGTGGTTTGTGTCAAGGGGGTAGCTTATTTAGTGCCTTGGGGCTGACCGCCACTGACGGTTCCGGCTCCCATGGAGGATGAGTTGGGTTTGTTGGTGTTGGGTTTTGAGGACATTATCTTCTCCTTTGCCGATTTCGGCGTTTCCGAATGATTTGCTTCATGCACTTATCGTGCGTACTTAATTCTTGGACATAAGCAGACGAGTCTTTGGGCACGACGGGCACAAGCCCAATAACTTTGTTGGCGCACAACACCACAACTGTGGCGAGGTCGTCATGGTTCCCGACTCGCGCACCGATGCGGATATTACCGCCCGATCCAACGTGTTTCTCGATACCAAGGAGTTCTTGTCGTTGTTCTTTATTGCTAAGGAGCCGGACGCGGTCTGTGCGAAGGAGCGTTTGGAATGACCCATAAATCTTCGCCTTACTGTTTGCAGTGAAGTCCTGACCCTGAATGACAAAACCTCGGTCGAGGGCAAGTTCCTTCAATGCCTCCAACTGATATTGGTCGGAGTAGACATTTACGACATGGTATTCCTTAATCTTCTGTGCGATCTCATCGAGAATGACGGCGGGATTCAGGATGACTCCCTTTTCGGGCTTCCAGCTTTGTACCCAGTCCTGCACGAATCCTCGTGTGGGTTCATAGTGTCCGATACAAAATGCGAATTTATCTTTTCTGAATGCGGGGTCAAGGGCAGCAACGTAAAAGGGTTTCGGGTCTTCGGGGTGATCGGGTCGTGGGAGGGCTTGTCTCCAGTGTGGCGCACCTTTCATGGCATCGTTTAGCAGGGTATCGGGGAACATTCCTGAAACGGCATCCACAAACTGTGCACGGACTTCTCTGATATAGGCGTCGGGGTCCTTGAGTTGTGTCTTATTAAACCAGCGTCGGTCGAGAATCGGGTTTTCTATCGCAGGGGTGGGAGCGTGAAAGACGACAGTTTGGCGAAAGCGTTCTTTATCTTCATCATCGTTGGGGAGTTTTGTGCCATTGGTTCCAGCGTTGTGTGCTGCCCAGAGTATACCCTCTTTACTCCACGGTGTCGAGGCTCCGAGTAATTTGTGGTCAGGAAATTGAATCTGCGCGTATTCGACCGCACGAATAACCTCGTAATCGGGGTTCGCAGCTTCTTCTTCCGAATACCAGAATCCGACCTCATCACAGGCAACAATCGGCACCGCGAATCCACGGAACGACCGACGTGTCGGCGGGGAGGGGGCGAGTACGTGACCATTTTTGAGGAGAATGCCGTCTGCGTTGGCTTTTTCGACCTCATTTTGGAGGATGGGCGATTCATCAAAGATTCCCATCACAAACTCATCAAGGATGGCTTGGGCTAATGGGAGTTTCTGAGCAACGATGAACGAGCGACACTTCTGACGCTTGGCGACGTAGCGCATGTGTCCACCCATCGAAGTCTCGTAGGCGAGCACGAACGAGAGAAACTTGTCGGTTTTTCCACTCCGGCGACCGAGGATGGCCCACGCCGCGTGGAACTCGTGTTGCTTGTAGGGCACCTCATCCACGGGAGTGATGGGAAAGCCCAGGTCGTCAAATTTGGCTCCTCCTTGCAGGACGCTCCAATGGTAGCGTTCCTCCTCGGTGTCGAGTGACAGGCCATAGAGCGCCTTCAGCATGACCTGTTGTGGCCCACTGAGCGACACCCATGTCCGTTTCAGGAGGAGGGGTTCATGAATGGCTTCCTCAAAGGGAATCCGTTCGGCAATCATCCGAGATGGATCTTATTGTTCAGTGCCATCTGTTGGACGGTTTGCCTGAGCGAGAATGTCGCTTGTCGTTCGGAGTCCATGATCTCGCTCTTGATCTCCTGTTTTCCCAGTATCGTCGTCGCTTGATACTTCCCCGGTGACACTGTCGTCACTCGTGACGAGAAGTTGAGGTCCGGTGGGACGTTCTTGAACATAATCGTTCCTCTCTCTGATATATCCAGTGAGAGACCGTTCGACCTCCCCTGGATTGAGGGGTGTTGGCCGATTTTGACCGAGGAGCGTATGGGTGCCCTTGAGAATCTTGAAGGCTTCTCCGACTCGCGGATTCTCGCTATTGAGTTCACGTTCCAGCTTTTTCTTGACCACATTCAGAGCCAGAGCCGTTACGTCTTTGAGTTGGTCGTTTAATTCGTCGAACATACCTTCTTCTTCAGCCGCTTTCATATAGCGGCTTACTGTATTGACACTGACCCCGAACTGCTCCGCGATTTTCGGGTTAGACTTCCCATGAAGCACCCGTTCGACGACCATGAGGGCCATACGCGCACGACGATGATCCGACCGTCGACGAGCCGAAGGCGTGCTCAGGCGGGAAGGAGGCTGGCTCGTCGAGGTCGAATCCATTCATATTAGGTGCAGACACCGCCTTCATCATATTGTGTCTGCCTTTGCCCGGTTTTCAGCCTTATGTCGGCGTGAGGTACGGGGCGATTAGAACTCACTATACCATATATTGTGGTTCTTGTCAAGTTTTGACAGGGTAAAATCGTGGGGAGGGCATTTCGTGTCAAAAACCTGCAAGTTATTGAAAGGAAAGGAGTTATAAAAGGGGTGAAAATGTGGTGAGGTCGAAAAGTCGATGTCAAAATTTTCCACAAGATATAGTAGTACAATGGGCGTTTAACCACTACAGGTGGTAGAGGTGACGAGTCTTTGACATTTTGTGTCAAAAGAGGGCCATTTTGGTGTCAGGGATTAAGTATCTGAAAACAAAGGAGTTATGGCGTTTGACAGGCTGTTTTCGCCTATCTATATATAGGTAAACCTATATGAATGGCATGTCTGATGACAAAGCCATGCCTAATTTTTGCTGTGCGAATTTTGGACACTCTATTATATATAGGGGGTGGGGTCGGGTCGTGAGGTGGGGTGGGTGGGGTCTATCAGATTGCCTAGTGAGTAAGCACTCACTTACTACTGGTAAGTAAGCACTCACTTACCCCCCCCTGCCCCCATGCTACGGAGTATCACTCCGTCGCCTAGCACAATACATTGAGCATTGCAAGCATAAAGTAGGGCAGCATCTCCGCTTATATCAGAAATGCTTATAGGAGCATTAGGAGTTTAGGCCATCTGACCGAAAAATTTACTATCATTATTGAAAAGGGGCGTTTAACGGCAGTTATTAGAAAGAGATGCGCCTTTTCGGTCTATGCGACCGAAACAGGCTTGAAGGAGGGCATTGAATGCCGACCATGATTACTATCACGCGGAGGCAAAATGGGGTTGACAGAGGGGAAAGTATTGTGCTAGGCA
>Ga0098048_1000546_pt1 | contig 17768 bp, 35 predicted proteins | sample 13_taG_FD_75052 | JGI IMG/M metagenome (GOLD analysis project Ga0098048, IMG submission 75052) | Marine viral communities from the Subarctic Pacific Ocean - 13_ETSP_OMZ_AT15268 metaG | ecosystem: Environmental > Aquatic > Marine > Oceanic | place: Pacific Ocean | collected 2015-01-16 | reverse complement strand
CAAGTTCTTGTGGTTTTTGGTCTGGACCAAAGTTACCCGGATATGTGTCATAAGGGTCACGTAGTTCTGCAGTAGGATACAAGAAACCATTCTTATCTTGTTTGTGTGTAATAATCCATGCACAATAACCATAACCCGGCAACCATCTAGCAGCTTGTGCTAATTGTAAGTTTAATCTTTGTTTCTCATCATATGAAGAAACTATTCTTTCCAACTTTTCAGCACGTTTTCTAGCACGGTCACTATCGTTATTGTTCATTAAATCTACACGAATATTAGGTACACCGGATATTTTTTGTGCAAGTCGGTCAATACCAGACTGCAATAAGTTTGGTGCAGGTAGTAAATCTGAATCAGCAGTATCCATTTGATTGCCTAGTAATGCTTTAATACCGTCAGCACCACCGTTTAAGATTGCTCGTATTCTATATTTATTAGTTTGTCTATTGCTAGAAGAACCACCTGCGACTAATTCTTGCGCAGCGTCTATAATTTCTTCAGCAGATTTTTTATCTAAATTTATTGCCATGGTGCATCATTCATATCAGTAACATTATAACCAGTAAAACTTGGTTTGTATTCCATTCCAACTTCTGCTAGGTGTTCTTTCTGTACTCGTCTAAATACTTTCATTGGGAACCAACTAGACATTACAATGTCTGTCTTATGTTTATTCCTACTAGAAACAGGTTTACCATCAAAGTATACTAACTGTCTTTTGTAACTATCTATTTTAGCTTGACTTTCTGAATTGCCATAGGGTAAATGTATTTTATTTGCGTCAAACAATTCTGACATAGCACCTACACCATATAGTGGGTCGTGTTTGTTTTTGCCTGTTAAGTGTCCTTGTAATAAAATACCTGTACGTAATACAAACTCTTTTATGTTTTCATCTTGACGTATAGCAGTTTGAAAACCGTTTTCTTCTACAATCCAATGAGCTAAGTCATACTTGTGATACCAGTCAGATATAATTTGTGCAGCTGCTCTTACACCACCACCCTTTTGATTATCTATATCTATACAATACAATTCTGAGTTAAACGTATCTATACCCCAAAGAAATGCAGCTTGATATCCGGAACTAGAAGGGTCAAGACCTGCAACAAGTTGTAACTGCTTAGGTATTTCTCCAACAACTAATTCTTGTCTTTTACAAGCGTCAATAGCATCAGGACTAAATATTTGTGTGCCTTCTACATAGGACTGATTAAAGTACACCATTTCAAATATCTGTTTACCACCTGTAGTTTCTGCTGCACGTAATCGTGACATTAACCATTTATGTGTACGCTTACTTTTCCATAACATACAGTCCGTATGTTCTTCATCACTAGCTTCAGGTAGTTGACAAGTTAAATCATGTGCTGTCTCTACTATGCTTTCAAATGCTTCGTTGTTAAGTAGGTGATGATACAAGTCATCAGGATGCTGTCGTGAACCAATTACAACTACAGCTGTATGTTCCTCTTTACGACTAGAAAGTGTTGTAGTCCACCATTGTCTAGTGTTTTCTCTAGCACCGGGTTGCATTGTAGTTTGGTGGTCTTCAATGTCATCTGCAATAATTAAGTCACAGTCACGAGAAAGTATCTTACCACCCTTACCTACAGCCACCATTGTTGGTGATTTTATACCCGGAACTGTTCTTGTACCTACAGTAAACTGATTGCTAGCCCACATCTTACCTGACCTATTGTCTGGTTTAAATGATTTGCCGGGTTCACAGAAATCTTCTTGTAATCGTTCATTACTTTCTAGTTGGTCAAGTACAGCAGATACAGCGTTCTTTGCTATGTCCTCATTACCACCTACCCACATAATCCTAGTGTTAGGGTTTTTACATATTTGATAAACGGCAAAGTGTATTAGCAGTTCTGTCTTACCATGACGTGGCGGAGACAGTACTAACAGTTCGCCCCCCTCGTCTATAGACTTAAGTATCTTGTTTATCCAGTTCTCATGGAAGTCTGCAGTTTCATACTTCTCTCCTGTCTCAGTAGCAAAGTACTTGTTGCGAAACGTAGAAAAATTTTCTAGAGCTTGTTCTGCCTCCTGTGGCACAGACCAACCTTCTGCATCTAATTTGTTCTGCAAATCAATTTGGTAAGCAGCATTCATCTTAGAGACAGTAGCAATAGGGCAACCAAGGGCTTCGGCAGCTTTAGTGGCAGTTAGCTCACTATTCATCACTAAGTCAGCTAAACCTTTATCTACGTACTCGTTATAGTATTTGCCTTTCATAGGAGTAAGTGCAGAGTATTTACTGTTTATCGGCTTTTCCTGCTTCTTGTTATGTCTATATTCTTTCATGTATTGCCTACGTTGACATTCAATAGAGCAATACTTTGATTTATTGGCTGTCAAACGTTTTCTGCAGTTAGTAGCGTGACATATCTTTTTAGACATACAATCCTATGTTTTTTGTAAATGTTTGTGTAATGATAATTATATGGTAACATACTCTTAATTACAAACATAGAAGCCCATTAATTAGTTACAAGTAAAGTAGTAATCGGGATACTGAAAGTCTGGAATCGGTCAAACGATAACGTAGTAACGCAAACCAGATACTCAAGGACTAGCTAAAAGTTTCTATCAAAGCTTGCTTTTTTTATTAGCCCGCTATATCCAAAACCCCCTTTAGTTACAACGTTTTACTAGAATATTTTTTTCTACTTACATATATATACAGGGGGGTAGCACATTAACATGTGTGGGTCATACGTACACACATAGACACGTATCGTGTAGGTGTATGCACATGTATAGTTACTGTGAATAGTCTTATGTTTCTAAGTTACACAATATACATACTAGATATGGTAGTACGTTAATTAAATACCCCTATATGTAGTTAAGTTAACTTCTTCTAAAGAGATATGAACTCTTAGATACTTAGGTAGGTAGTGAGGGGAAACAGCACAAGATATGGTATGCACTAGATGTAGTGTCATCGGCAACAACCACAAGATGTAGTAGGGGAGAGCTGTGTCTTAGGGGGAAGTAATAGTATTTAACCCCTTACTTTAGTAAGGGGATTAAATACATTAGTCCTGTTGAGAGGAGCCGAAATGAAATTAATGCAAAACATTGGTCTACAAGACCACGTCATATGGTGTCGTGACTTACATGAAGGATACCACCCACGTAATACGACCGACAGTACAGACGCAATAGAGTGTCTACGAACACAATTAGACGGTTTCGGGGGGTTTTATAACGAAGATTTCACGGATACACAAGTGAAAGACTTTGTGCAAGAAGTTCTTGCTAACGGCAAAGTTATTCGCAACCCTAAAAATTGGAGATAACCCTTTAGGGTTAGAAAGGAGCCGACAATGGCTAGTCATAAATGTGACTTTATACACAACAACTGTTCTTCTAAAGGCAGTTGGCGTACGAACACAAGTTTTACGGCTTGTGACGAGTTTGTAAGAACAAACTCAACGGCTTTTGACTACAAGCCGAGAAGTTAGGGTATTTAACCCCTTACAGAGTAAGGGGATTAAATCCCTATAGGAAAGGAGCCGAAATGGGCTTATCTGAAGAAGATAAAAAGAAAATCATGGAACAACGTGCTAAGGAGTTCTTTGAAAGTGATTATGACGACACACGTTCCATACGTGATGACATAACTGATGTTGTAGAAACAACTATTGGTAAATGTAGTGCGAGTGAGGATATTATCCAAAACGTATTGCTTACAATTGAAAATCACTATGGCGAAATTGACGACTAGCCGACAACATATAGTATTTAACCCCTTACGGAGTAAGGGGATTAAATACATATCCCTCTGAAAAAACAAAGCATGAACCCATTGTGGTGGAGCGATGAAGTAGATATCCGATATCTCACCTACTGTGTGTAGGTTGACGTTCTCTTGTATGTGAGAGCGTCAAAGTACACATAACACATACGAAAAGGAGTTCAGAAATGAGCAAATTGATAAATACAGATACGACAACTACATATAACGTTCGTAAGGACGATAACACCCCAATCAAGGGATATTTCATTGTCAAAGACAATGAGAAGAAACAATATGTGGTAACCAACGTGCAGGTAGCAGATATAAGCGAGTTGACAGGGGATAACACAGTTACTCCAATGACTACAAACTACACCGATGCACAAGATATGGTTAAATTGTTGGGTGCAGACGCTACACTCAAGCACATTACACCAGAGGGATTGACTAAAATCCGTTCCGACAGGGGTAAAAAAGCTTGGGCTAAGAAAAAAGCACTAGCAACTACTTAGTAATTATCTCGCACACCCTCTGTATGGGGGTGTGTAAGATATTTATACAAGTATCAGAAAGGTTATTATGAAAAAATTATATAGAGCTTATCGTTTACGTAGAATAATACGTGCAATAAATAAACCATACAAACATATGACTACTCATGAAAGAGGAAGACATGCACTCAATGTATATAATAAATTAAAGCAAGATATTTATTTATAATGAGTAATTATTGTGCAAACTTTCAAGAATGTAGAAATAGTTTAAAGAATTATTATGGACACAACGGACAACCTTTGTTTGACGGACGTGTGTGTGATGATTGTAATAAATTAGTTGTTTTAGAAAGATATTATATACACCGTATGAGAAGAAAGTAATTAATTAACCCTTTTAATAGTTAAAAGGGATTAATTAATTAGATTGGAGTGAAAATGTTATGCGATAATTGTCGTCAAGACAAGTATTTACATTTAGGTATTTACGCAAATGCGAAAAGTGCCGTATTAGAAATAGTATCTTGCCCACGTTGTGGGTATAGTACTGTGAAAAAGTCAAGTTCAAAGCGATACTTGACAAGTGAGAAAACAGAAAGCGAGGTGTCACATGGGTGACAGAGCAACTGTACTATTGTACAGTCAAGACGAAACAGGTTACAGTTATTCACCTGTAATCTACACACATTGGATGGGTTCTAATGTGGAAGAAACCGTAAGTAAAATGCAACGTATGTATTTAGAAAGTGATGTGGATAGAAATTATAACCCACAGATGAGGCAAGAAATAGAGAGAGTGTTCCCTATTTTGTGTGCTTATATGGGTAAAGATGGACATAATCCAAGCGTATACAACTTTGATACTGCACTTGAATTTACGGACAAGCTACCAAAAGCTAATGATATGCCAATAATTGCTGATGATTGGGGATTATATCTCATAAACGTAATGACATTGGACGGAGCTTGGAGAAGTTATTCATGGGATGAAGTGTCATGAATAGTTGGCAAGGGTTATTACTAATAGTAATGTTAATTCCCATTGTCTTATTAACAATAGAATACGTAGTTAACGTTGTTAATTACGTTAAAAAAACGCGAGAGGGACTTAGTGATGAGTTCCTCTCACTTATACGAAAGGACAAATAATGGATAAACATACATATCATGTAGGCGAAGCGTCTATGGACGAAAGACATTGGACTATATCGTCTACAGAATTGCTTACACAAACAGAAATAAATGACGCATTTTGTAATGCTGATTTTGAAATAGGAGATGAACCACAATTCATTCAACTCAGTACAGGCACTACCGTGACAGTTGTCTTTGACGGTGTTGAGTTTGGTGATGACGCACAAGTTAAATTGTACGATGGCGAACTTAAAGAGGAAAAATAATGGAAGTAACAACAGAAATTATATTAGTAGGACTATCTCCCATAATGTTTGTGTCATTATCTATGTACATTGCGAGTAGATAATGAATAGACACATGCGTAGAGCTAGTAAATCTAAAAAAGGTGGACAATATCGTGGGTTAAAAAAACTTACGAATGAAAAATTGAAAGGTAACTTATGAGTAAAAAAGAATGTGAACTTTGTAATAGTACAGATGAACAAAGTTCTATTATAAAAGCGTACGGTGATTGGTTTCACGAAGACTGTTTGGATGACGCTATTGCAGACGCTAAAATACAAGAACAAGAACATCGTGAAATGATGAGACATCATGGCGAGTATGACGAACCACCGTCAGGTATGACAGAGACAGAACAAATCATGGCAGACCAGTCGGACGCAGGGTACGAGTATTAAAAAGGAATTAATATTTAACCCCTTAACTTGTTAAGGGGATTAAATATAATTAGAAAGGGAAATTATGGTTCACAAACATGGTTGGTCTCGTTACGCTAAAGACGTTAAAGAGACTGATGAATTACTTACGAAAGGGAATAAGTTTGTTCCTGTAATAGCAGTAAGCCGTGCATTCGGCAAGACAACTATTACATACGGTGATGACAAATCACCAAAACAAAAAACGTTTACGGATTGGAACACCGTAGTTATAAATGAGAAAGTCTGGCGTAAATACACCAGAGAAACGCAATAACAAAGTTACTTACGTACATTACCCCTTTATGTATGTAGGTAGCTTGTAGCACATAGAGTAGAGTACATAATTGTTCTCTCGTTTTAGTTAATCTGTGTGTTACAAGCTACCTATTCTGTTAACAACATTGTTGTTATTGTATAAGTAGGTAGCTTGTAGCACAGACCGATGTGAGAAGATACACGAAAGTGTTGATGAAAAGCAAAGCCGAGTGTGTGTTACAAGCTACTTATATTATAGAACTAGCTGACCTCTCGCTTAGAGTACTCAAAGTATGATAGAAAATCAAGGCATACACGAAGTCAGTTGTCTCAGACTTATAGGTAGCTTGTAGCACATTTACATACTGTGAGAAACTGGAAGTGTATGTATGAGATATATAAAATAATGCATTGTTTTATATATCAGAAGTGTGTTACAAGCTATCTATACGTACGTAGCTTACAGTCCATACACAACATACGAAAGTATTGTTTGTTTCATGCCCAACTGGACTGTGAGATACGCAAGTATCAGAAAGGGGGTAACTTATGTTACCTAACGGAATGGCTAGACAAGAGCCACCACCAACACGCAAAGGTGGTAAACAAGCAAAAATTTTGTCAGACGACAAGGTTAAAGTGTTGTTAAACAACCCAAACGCTTGGTACGTTATCGCTACATTACCTAAGTGGAGTAGTGGTGTTGTATCAAACATAGGTAGTATGCAACAACGAAACATAAGTCATTTGAAAGACAAAGGTTCTTTCAAGTGTAAGCAAAGAAAAAACAACAACGGTGTGGATTTATACGTTAAGTTCGTACCAAAGGGAGAATAACATATGAGTAAAAAACAAACGTGTTGGGACTTAGTGTCCTACGCAATAGGCAAATCAGATAGAGTACTTTTGTACGGACCTCCGGGTACAGGCAAGACTTACTCTGCTGTAAAACATAATGCACCATTAAACATAAACGGTGACGCTAACGTATTTCAGTTAGTCATGACCGAAGAAAGTACAAGTGCAGACTTACAAGGTTTTTATCAGATAGGTGAAAATCAACAGTTTGAATGGAGTGACGGTATTGCTGTACAAGCATGGCGTAACGGTGGTAGATTGGTTATCAATGAGATAGACCACGCTTCCCCAGACGCAATGACATTTTTACATGCCGTATTAGACGACAAAGATATTGCAGGTATTACACTCAACAACAAAGAGAAAGAAACTGTTCGTCCTAGCGAAGGATTTACAGTCATAGCAACATCTAACGCAGACCCAGAGAGCTTACCACAAGCACTCAAGGACAGGTTCCCTGTTGCAATACACATAGATGAGATACACCCAAAAGCATTGGAAAAATTCCCAAGTGAATGGCACCAAGCTATTAGTGATACATCTATGACCACAGATGAGAGCGAACGTATTTCCATTCGTAAATGGGATGAGTTCTTCAAGTTACAGGAGCAAGGATTAGACCTTGATATTGCAGGGTTAATAGTCTTTGGCGATAGAGCAGAAGAATTGTTAGACGCTATCAAGTTAAGCGAAGCAGAATAATGAGACACAGACCCTTTCCTGAGATAGTTACAGGGGAAAGAGATTGGGAAGTATACGAAGATACTAAACAACCTCGTACGGACATGACGAATAAGAAAATGTACGTACCCCTTGATGGTGATTGTCACAAGTGTGGTATTAATCATGGACGTGTAATCAGACGACATGAATTAGGTCATGTCAAGTGGTCACCTAAGAGCTTCGGTAAGATTGCCAAAGGCGTTCACGAAGAAGCTATACATTTGCTAGAAGAAGTACGTGTAAATCATAGACTAACGTATGCAGGTATCCCAATGGACGCACCACATACATGTTTAGATGAAGTTAATGCTTACACAAGACAACTTGTAGAAAAAGGTAGTATCACAGACTTAGTCAAGTATGGATTAGCTTCTGTATTTTTCATAAAGAAAATAAATTACAGAGGACTTTGGAGTACTCATTACAGACGTATGAAGTTTGAGGAGTACGGTTATGAGTATAGTTCTTTTATACAAGCTATTACAGACGAGATAGATAGTCATACTCTCAAGCACAGTCGTGTACAAGACTTAGAATTTGCTATGGAAAAGATAAGTTATTTCCATATGAAAATGATACATGTAAGTACAAAGTCTCATAGCATTACACACAAACCTGCTTGGGCTAGAGTTAAGAAACTAGCAATAGAGTTGTCCGAGTTGTTTGATTTGTTTAACGAAAAACCACAAGACGATGTGCGTTTGTCTGATGATGACAAAGAAAAACTTGAGGAAGCGTTAGAAAATGAAGATGACTTAAATGAAGCGTATGAAGAAGCAGAACTTTCTTCACCCAAAGATGTAGCTATGCTTAAAAGTCGTAACAAACAAGAAAGTAATGAAATCATGTTTAGTTACGATGATAGTAAAGCGTCATGGGCAGATTACACAATGCACAAACCTGCGTTAACCATTAACATGAATAACAAAATTCGTACAGGTTACACAAATGTTGCTAAAGACAGAGGTGTTGCACCTAGAAAAATCCATAGATACACAGTAGATAGGAAGATATTCACACGTAAACAAAATACATACGGTGGTACTATCCTGATTGACGCTAGTGGTTCTATGAACTTTGACGGTCAAGACATACTAGATGTCATGAACGAGGTACCTGCTGTGACTATTGCTATGTACAACTATTATGGTTGGGGAAATACATCCAAGAAAGGTGACATACGTATCATTGCTAGAAATGGTAGACGTGTTAATGATGATTACTTAGACGAGCATAGTGGTGGTGGCAATTACATTGATTTACCTGCACTTGAATGGTTAGGTAAACAAGCACCTAGAAGAATATGGGTATCAGACATGCAAGTTGTAGGGTTCAATGGTTCGGGCAAAGAAAATCTACAACAATGTTTAGACGCATGTAACAAGTACAACATCATGAGACTAGCAGACATAGGCGAGGTTAAATCTTTCGCTAGACACCTAAATGTAGTAAGGTAAAGGTAGTGCTTACGTCTCACGTAAGTGATACGTAGGTTTCCTTTCCCTATGTACAGTAAGCACAGAGATAAGAATAGAGCGTAAAGAGAGCTTACGACAGGTCTTTTACCTATGACTATTCTTTTAGGATATCTTCGTCATAGGTTTTGTTACCTTCATGAACACTTATCTCTAGCTTTCTGTTAGTTCATTGTATTTATTTTAGAGTTATGTATACTTATTTATATGAAAGAAATAGATAAACTACTAGAAGAAGCCGAGCATGGTGTAAAAGATAATTTCGTTGAACGAAAAATTACACCAGAAGCACGTGAGTTCTGGGACACACTACTTGAAAGAGTGCGTAACGGAATTGAAGTAAAACCATACAGGATAATAAACATATTAAAACGTGAGTTTGATATAGAAATATCCGATAGTGCCATGCGTAGATACATAAAGCAGGTATCTAATGGCAAGTAATAAAGATAAAGAACTAGCTAGGTTACTCGCAGACGCTGAGAGCGAACGAGTAAAAGAGTTAGAAGACGCAAACATTAAGTTGTTACGACAACTTGATAAAGCTAAGAACAAGACTGAGAAACTTGTTGAAGCTGTGTATCAAGCAGTTAAAACAAGTATCACAACGTATCGTAAAGGTAATGTTCCTAAGCCCAAGTTAGCCAAGAAGAAAAAAGTTGGTGAAGAAATAGCTTGTGCAGTATTGTCAGATGTACAACTTGCAAAGATTACACCTACATACAATACACAAATAGCAGAGGAACGTGTTGTACGATATGCACACAAGATAATTGACTTAGCTAATATCCAACGACAAGCACACAACGTTAATAAAATTGCTGTGTTTTGTGTTGGTGATATCGTAGAGGGAGAACTTATATTTCCCGGTCAGGAACACCTGATTGACAGTTCATTGTATAGTCAAGTGACAGTTGACGCCCCTAGAATATTGACACAGTTCTTTGATATTCTATTGGCAAACTTTGAGGAAGTTCAAGTTCATTGGGTCATCGGTAATCATGGACATTTAGGTGGACGTTCAAGAAAAAACTACCACCCCGATAGCAATGCCGACAGAATGTTAGGCAAGATATTAGACATGATATACGAGAGCGAAAAACGAATTACATTTTCTATACCCGATAGTGTAAATGCTGATAATCATTGGTTTGATATCGCAGATTTGGGAGAGAAATGTAAGTTCTTTCTATGGCATGGTGATAACGTACGAGGTTTCGGAGGTTTCCCATGGTATGGATTTGGTAAAAAGATAATGGGTTGGAAAACACTAGCTAGTAATGGGTTAATGCCCGACTTTGACTACGCTATTGCAGGACATTTTCATACACCAAACACACAATATATAAACGATGTACGACTGTGGATTAACGGAAGTACGGAAAGTTATAACACTTATGCGTTAGAACAACTAGCAAGTATGGGTAGACCGTGTCAATACTTACTGTTTTGTAAGCCAAAGCATGGAGTAACTGCTGAATACCTTGTAAATTTGGAAGATGTATAGGTATAATAAATAGTATATGACAAATAATAATGTCAAAGATGTAACTAATCACGAGTTAGTTGGTATAGAATATTCGGGAGACGTTCCTGTGTTGATATACATTACTGAAGATGGGGCAACTCACTTCAGTAAACTAACCCGTGGTATTACACGACTAAAAAAATAAAATATAAATCATTAATTTAATTCCTTAACTTGTTAAGGAAATTAAATAATGATAGAAAGGAGAACGTATGGCTAGTAAGCCAGTTAAATTGTTGTCCCCATTTCCCAAAAGTGTAGTTAAACCTGCACCTGCAGGGAAGTTTGGCGACTACGTTCCACACAGTATCTACGTAGAAAGACTACGTGATAGTGAAGTAAAGTACTCTTGGTCATGTGAACCTGTTTATGGTAAACACAAGGGTGAAGACAGAATAGTAGGTGCTAAAGGTACTATTACTATTGAGGACATGGGTAGTTATGATGGCTTCGGTGACGTTGACACATTCAAACTAGACAGTCCTAAACACAACGATGGTACAAACTTAAAAGACGCAGAGAGTGACGCTTTCAAACGTGCTTGTATGCGATTTGGTTTGGGTGTTGAGTTATGGTCAGGTTCAGATACAACTGAAGAAGAACATAATGCTATGCCACTTGCTACCATGTCAGACGTAGACACAGACAATGTCCTCGTTACTAAAGTTGACATGCGTAGAAAAGAAAACAAACCCGATGTACCAGTAAAACCTATTGAGGATATAAAAGACGGAGAAGCACCTTTTAAGGACGCCTCTACACCTACTGACGATAGTAAAGTTAAGTTTATTGACGATACTATTGACAAGATGATGTTGGGGTATGACAATAAAATACAAGTATTTGCTATGGACTTAGCAGATAACTACCGTAAAGTCATGAAGTATCCCGAAAAATCTCAATGGAGTAATGAGCAGATAGACAATTACCTAGCTAAAATAGAGCTTGGACTATCGTCAACTGCAAATACTGTTGATGACAATGACGACTTTGTAACAAAAGCGTCAAGTATATTAGGAGGTGTTGTGGAAAAATCACAACAACAAAACGAAATCAAGATGGATTTAACATGTCCGTTTTGTAGTGGCAAGGTCTTTGACAACAGGACTAGTAAACTAACTGAGAAGTCGCCCGACTTTAAGTGTGCAGCAAAAGCTGTAGACGAGTGTCCGGCACATACAGGTAAGTTTCCTAAGTCATGGTGGTTAAATTCATCAGACTTACCACCCGATTGGGGAGTAAGTGCCTAACAAAAAGATTGACTACAAGCGTCAAGGTATGCTGAATAAACGTAAAGGTAGACGGAAACAATTAGAAGCGTTGCGTCAGTTACAAATGCCCGAACCTAGTCTGTATCACTTACGTGTACATGAAGAAGGTTGGGCGGAAGCATTCATTAGATGTGAAGTCAAAGCAGGTAAGCAAGTTCAGACGTTGTGGAATAGGTATCTGAAAGCTAAAGAGCAATCAGATACCAACTTACCTAACGATGAAAGACCATTTGTGTTTGTAGCAAAACCCGATGGTACAACTGAAGGACTTGTCATCTTTAATATAAAAGATTTAGATGAGTTTTGTATTGCATATCAGTTACATGTAAGTGGTAGGAAGTACAAGAAACCTGCAGTATACGAAGAAGAATGATTGAATTACTTATAAGTTGTGTTCTTACTTTACCCATAAGTACAGATACATTACAAGAATATGTAGTTTGTCAGGATGTAAAACAGAAAGTACAACATGTTGAGGAGTGGATACCAACAGTCAGTACATACTTCAAACAAGAAGATATAGTACAAGCTATGACAATTATCTATTGCGAAAGTAGTGGTAGATATACTGCATACAATGACAAAAACAAAAACGGTTCTAATGATTTAGGACTGTGGCAATTCAACAACCTTACATGGGATTGGCTTTCTAACAAGTTAAGTATAAAAGATAACAGAGTTAATCCTGTGGTGTCTACACGTGTAGCTAGTTGGCTAGTCTACAACGATGGTTGGCACCATTGGAACTCTAGTAAGGAGTGTTGGAAAAATGCCGAACATATTTACCGACCCAAAAGAAATAAAAGTATGGGCGATACAGCTAGCTAATGCTTGTGGTGGACAACGAGTTGTTCAAGATAATGTATTAACAGAAGCTGACGCTGAAAAAGTAAACAAACTATTGTTTGAGTTCTTACAAAGTTTTGAGCAAACAATATTAAACAATCGTAGAAAGGCGGAAGAAGAATGAGTGAACCTACATTCAATTACTATCCTAATGCAGAAGATGTATTAGATGTATTAGAAGAACTAACTCAAGCAGAGTTAGAACACCTAGAAGATACTAAAGCTAATGGTATTAGTTTTTGGACAGATACACAAATGCACACATACAATGTAAGAAAACAAATGTATAAATTGTTTCTACACAAAGTAAAGACATGGCAACATGAAGTAGAACGTGCAGAAATTAGAGATGATATAGCACGTGAAGGTGCGCAGGATTATCCATCATGGTAGAAGTGTACATGCTTAAGTATGAAGAAGACGGAGAGTATCATGAGATATTTTCTACTAATGAATACAAACTACAAGATGTAGTAGAAGATTGGCAGAACTACGGCAAGGATACATCGCTTGATACCATAACTAAGTACACATATGACCACTTAGAACAGTTTATTTTGTTGGTTAATATGTTATCTACACCACATAAACACGGTAGTGTATGGCTTAAGAGAGCTAAGTTGCAATGAAAGAAGTAAGTCCACAAGGCGAGCATAACAAACTTAATTCAGCAGAACGTATAAAAAACTATATACCATTTGCTGAAGATGTGTTTGAAAAGTATTGCAAATCTAAAGACATGAAGTTTAGACAGCTTCATCTCAATGACAATGCAGACTTTGGCGAAAGCCCTATACCTATGTGGACTAAAATGTCACCGTTTCTTAAATCATTTCCAGATTATTTTGTGTACAATGATAAGAAACAGATGTTAGTAGAAGTAAAATCTTCTCCTAAAGTAAAAGTAAAAGACCTAATGCACTACTGTGCTGTACACACATTGTATGCAGAGGGACAATCTACAGATTATTACATAGCATTTTGTTTTAAAGATGGGAATGTAAAATTTTATACAGTAGAAGAACTTCTTAATCTAATACAGATAGCAGAGTTTGGTAAGTATCACGATGGAAAGGATTACTATGACTTCGGAAGTATCACAAAAACAAATAGATAAAGCTGCACGTAAAACTGCACTAAGTTTACAAGCACTCATGGCAGAAGTTGACGAAGGGTTTAATGCACATGTACGTTGTATAGTGTGTAATGAACAATACAAACATCACATTGATGGTAAGCCCTGTGTAGATGATGACAATGTAAAACAAATTGTACGCAAAAGTAGATGGCGTGGAACTAGAGTTGTTAAATGAATGATAGTTATAGACCTTTACCTGATGAAGTAGAGATAAGACAATCAGTAATAGAGGGTGTTGGTTTGTTTGCTAAAGAACCTATACGTGCTAATTCAACATTAGGTGTTACGCATGTAGCTAACGAACAGTTTCAACACGGGTTTGTACGTACACCATTGGGTGGGTTTATTAACCATAGTGAAACTCCTAACTGTGTAATAGAAGATGTGTTTAATCTTAAATGTATTAAAACAATTAAAGACATTATGCCTGATGAAGAATTAACTGTTAAGTATCAGTTATACACACCAAAAATAAAGGAAGTATTATGACGGAAGATATATCAGCTATCAGAGAACAAGCCCTACAGAGGGCTAGAGGACGCTGTGAGTGGGCAGATTGTGGCAGTCACAAATGGTTAGAGCTTGCACACATAAAAGATATTGGCATGGGTGGTAACCCAACAAGAAAATTTGATATACAAAATGTAGCTATGTTATGTAAATGGCACCATGATATATACGATGGTCGTCAATCTATGGGAACTAAAGTAGCTTATCGTGAATTATTACGTGGATATCTAGATAGATATAGTGATGTTAACGAGTGATTACCACTTAACTTTGTTTGCCCAATACGCAGCTGACATCTTACCTTTTTTAATATTTTTAGCATGACGTGCTTTAAAAGATTTACGTCTTGCTTTTGATTTAGCGTCAGTCTTCTTACCTGCACCAGACACACCTTGTTGTCCAAATCTAATTAACTTAACCTTGTCACCCTCTTTTGCTAATACAGCATGTGACTTACTAGCTTTAGGTGTACGTTTTGGTTTGTTATATCCTGAAAATTTCTCGCCTCTATACTCAATCATTTCTTTATTTTTTTAACCTTTCCGTTAACTGTACGTGCAAACTTATGAGTTTTAGTTTCTCTAATTAATGTACCGTAGTGACGTTTACCGCCCCACATCCAACTAACTTTTTTTGCCATTACATATCTCCTATCCGTGCAATGTACGTAGCACTATATAATATGATTATACATACAACAATAACTACGCCGTCCATTGACTACTTTTTAGATTTTTTCTTTTTAACTTTATAAGCTTTTTTCTTACCAGTTTTTTTACTAACAGGCATATTAATCTCCGTATCTCTTACTAACTTTGTTTAAAGATTTTTGATAATCTTTACGATAATTGTTATCTGCTTCAGCTCGTCTTTGAAAAAAAGAAGAACGCTGTGCATACGCTTGCGCTTTTCTTTTAACACCTTCACGATTAGAACCACTCTTTAGTAGTTGCTTAGACGCTTTCCTAAATTCACTAGCTAATGCTAACTCTTTAACTATCTTTTTTTGCAACCTAGCTAAAGCAACTTTATTTACTTCCGGGTCTCCATATTGATAGTTTTTCTTTTCAGCCATTACTTACTTACTGTAATTTGCTTCTTTGCATATGTCTTGATTACTGCAAGTGCAGCGCCACCACCTGCTAATGCAGCTAACTGAAGTACTTCAGCGTCTACACCAACTAGGGGAGCAACTGTCAAGGCACCTATGAATGCTTCAATAAATGTCCAAGCAGTTCTTTCAATCATATCTTTAAGTTGTTCACTCATTTTATAACTCCATGCTTCGTTCCAAGGTGTCCACGCTACATCCTTCTTGAATGTACCATCTTGATTTCTTTGTCGTTTGTTCCTCGCAAACATATTATTTATTATATTTGTAAGACTTGTTAATGCTTTGACCGTAAAGTTTCATGTTGGTTTTCTTTTTCTTAGGTTGTGAAGTAGCCCATTTGTTTACGTCGTACATATCTTTCATAAAAAGAACTTGACCTACGACTGGAATTAATCTAGTAGCACCTTTAGTAGCAACCTTAGCTCCTGAAATAATAGCTCTCTTAGCAGCAGGAGATAATCTTTTACTAGCTTTGGCTAAATTAACAGGGCTGTTGGCTCCATATTTATAGCCACCAATCTGTCCTTTAGGTTTACTGTGTGATTTAATTTTTTGTTTCTTAACTTCTATTTGACTTTCAGATGGATTAGTTTTGTATTGACTAGGTTCAGGTTGACCTATACCTATACCTGCTTTTTGTTGTGATTTTAATTGAGCCATTCTTTTTTTGTTACTAATTTCACCACTACCTACAGGATTTTTAGACATACCTTTTGTACGACCTCGTGAAGGAAATGATTCGTTAGTAGATATACCTGCATTAGCTGCACTTATTTGTTTAGCTGTCATAGGTTTACCACGTTTAATACTCTTATCGTATTTTACTTCAACGCCTCTCATCCTATAATCTTTGCGTTTCATCTTAGGACCTACAAGTTTAGGTTTCTTAGGTTTGTCTACTTGAGTGTAAATGTACTCATTCATTTGAGCTACTTTAGGTTTACCTGAAACTTTATAATTTTTTTTCTTACTACTCTTAGCCATTATCTAATTATCCTACCACTCAACATAGCGTTTGTCTTTATAACATTGCCATTTATTTCCTGTAGTTTCTCATACATGTCATCTATATTAATAGAGATATTGTCATTTATATCTGTATCATTAGACAAGTTTATTTTGCTATATTCAATAGTAACTTTTTCACCAATAAGTAATTCTTTAGCTATCTTTGGGTAAAGTTTTTTGTAAGCATTGCCACTAGCACCTACCATACCATTGAAGTTAACGTCTAAGTCTTGTTGTGTATCACCCATTATCAAACAACCTGATGTGTGTTCATCTGTGTTACCTGTATGAATAAGGATGTATTGAAATCCGGGAACGTCTTGTACGTGTAGCATCCCGTGATGTGCAGCACCATAACGTGCAGCGTATTTAGCATGGAACCCACCTGTTGTACGAAATTTTATATCATAAGTACCTTCAGGTATGCAGGTTTCGTGCATAACTTTAACCTCTTGATACTGGTCTTCTAATGTATAACACTCAAATACACCGTCTATGTACAGTAAACCATTAGTAGCATCTTTACCAAATTGTGTTCTAACAACTTGCAGTTTCATTTACTTACCACCACAACAACCGTTACCACAGCAACCGTCCATGTTAATCTCCTTGTCTAAAACTAATTGTAAGCAACCAAATACATAATGTAATTATTGTAGCTAGTCCTGTCACTTGTTGTGCAGAACCTGTCAATGTAAGAGTGGCAATAACTAAACCAACCAAAGTCCAACTAAGGTTTAATGTTTCTTTTATTATTGCAATGAACCATGTCCATAGCTTTTTAATCATTAGCTTCTCCTAAACATGAAAGCTGCCATACTAGCTATTCTAGTCAAGATTACTGGAACTACAACTTCTTGTGCTTTTTCCTTTTGGTCAGTAGTCATGTCATTACCTATGTCATTAAAGTTTATCTCTTGTATGTCAATGTCTATAAACGTTTGTATTGGGTT
>Ga0098048_1000542_pt1 | contig 17830 bp, 18 predicted proteins | sample 13_taG_FD_75052 | JGI IMG/M metagenome (GOLD analysis project Ga0098048, IMG submission 75052) | Marine viral communities from the Subarctic Pacific Ocean - 13_ETSP_OMZ_AT15268 metaG | ecosystem: Environmental > Aquatic > Marine > Oceanic | place: Pacific Ocean | collected 2015-01-16 | reverse complement strand
CGTCTATTGGTAGTACTAGTTATACTTGGGGAATACCTTATCGAGTAGATGGAGAATCTGTCGCAGAGGTTTATATATATACTGAACCAACAAGCTCTAGCGCCCCTACTATTCCCAGTAACATAACATACGATTTTACGTACAATAGTCTTGCAAATTTAGGAAGCAATTGGCTTGACAGCGTTTCCAACACGCCTCTCTCCAACAATCAAAAAATATACGCCGCTGTTGGACTTGCCGTGGGAACTCCTGGAGACTCATCTGCAGAAGTTGCATTTGGCGGTCAATTTATTTTTTCGCAAAGAATCGATGGAGCTCCTGGTAATCTAGGTTCAAGCCCTTCATTTAGGGGGGTTTGGAATTCTACAACTGAATACATTGGTGAAATTTCAACAAGCCCAACAACACCCGCAAGAGGGGATGTTGTTTACCACGATCCAAAATACTATATATGCAAAGACACTGCAAGTGGAAGTAGCCAGTCGCCAACTAATAACAGTTACTGGGAACCTTTTGGTAATCAATTTTCAAGTGTAGCAACAGAATTATTGTTGACTAAAGATGCATTTATAAGCGAAAAACTAACTCTTGGGATTGACTCAAATTCACTTTTAGAGCCTCATAGTGGAATCATTGTTTCCGCAGGTTTTACTGGAGGAATATATGACGTACAAAATCTACCTTATAGGGATATAGAACAAGGCGCAATCTATGAAAAAAAATATAATTCTCCTTGGTATGATGTTGACTTTAATTACCCTCAGGATTATATATATATAGGAGGTAATAGACTAGATCAGGATCGATTAGATCAATGGAATGATAATACAATTCAAATTGATCAGGAGGAATACAATAGCTTACCGCCCATTCATGATATAAGAAGAAGGGGTGGTTACATTGGTGACTTAGGAAAAAATCAATTTCAAATAAAAAAATATTATGAAACCCCAGGTTTTCTTTTAGCTAGAATTGATGATGATCGTGTGATATTTGATGTGGGTGGAACAGGTCAATTAGGTAATGATAGTTACATTAGGTTTGATAGCAATAAAGGTAAAATCGAAATCGCGGGGACATTTATCAATAATACTATTCTTGCACCAGATTTTGATGTTAATAGTCTTCAGTTTTCAGAAGATCCATTCGGGGCATTTGTTGGTGGTGGGTATAATAATTTCATAGGTATTGACGAAGCGGGAGATTTCAATAGCTTAGGCTCTGCGATTACTGCTGGAGCGTGGAATACTATGGAATCAAGGTTTTCATTTATTGGCGCAGGTTATAGTGGGGACTGTAGGGATAATTTTTCTGCCATAGTTGCTGGCTATGGAAATTCTATACCATTAGAGGAAGCTGGAGATCATCAAGGAGCAAACTTTATAGGTTGTGGAATAGAGAATATGATCAGCGGTGGGACGTCTCAGACTATAGTTAATGGAAATAATAATCAAATTTCACAAACAGGTCGGGATTCTTATATCCCAATTTCTGATGTTAAGCAAGGATGGTTGGCGCCGGGATTCTTTGGTCAAATAAATGGAAATTCTGCTAACTATTTTATTCCAGCTAATTTCTCCGCAACAGCTCCTGGATGGGTTGAGAATTCTTGGTGGCCAGCTAGTGGGATACAAGATTGGGGTTCTTATAATTTTAACGAAGGGTTTTGGTTGGGTGGTGCGCGAGGCGTCAATGAAGGCTCATGGGTATTTCATTCAGATATAGGTTGGACCTTTGTTGGATTATCATCAAGTGAATTGTACAAGAAAGCTTTTTTACAATTATACCCTATAACTAAACATCAATGCCCAATATTAAGTGGATTTTGGATGTGGCTTGCAGATTTTAATGATACTTATAGGGGTTGGTGGTGGTTTAATAGATCAAGTACTATAAATGTTAGCTCAAAATATATTTCAATATTTAATGATAATGACGAAGAATATCATTTAAGAAATAACTCTGGAACCCTTCAAATAAAATTAGGAACATCGATTTCATGGAATAATGCAAAATGAGTCTAACTAATCCATATACAAACCCCCCTTCTCAAGCTCAAGGATACTCTAATTACTATGATGATAGTAATTTTATTGGAGCAGGAGTAGATAATCAAATAATCGACAGCCAAAGATGTTCTATCTTGCAAGGATCATCTAATCTTATTAGCGGTAAATATAATTGTCATATAATTGGTGATTATGTCTCTCAAGACCTTGTTGATCATTATGGTAATAGTGGAATATTGTATGATAGTACATTTAACATAGGATGTTATAATGGAACTTATTCTTGGGGGCCTATATTTGCTAAAGCAGGAATATTTTGTGAGAATGATGCTGTATTCGGCTCAGAAGTCGATAAAATAAGACTAGGAGTGGGTATTTATGAAGGCGAAGATGTTGTATGTATGGATTTTGGTGCAGGCATGAGTGCTGCTCCCGGAGCAAGTTGGAATCTTACTTATGACGCAAGAATAAATAATGGTATTTATAAAAAAGAGCCTGGCCAGCCTATTATTAATAATAAACATAATTTATATATTTCTGCAGGTAGTTCTGATTACACGTCGAATCTTTATGTAGAAGGAGACGTTGTTAAGTTTTATTCTTCAGATAAAAGGTTAAAAGATAATATTTTATCTATTGAAAATTGTTTGAATAAAATCATGTCTCTTGATGCAGTATCTTTTGATTGGAATGAAAAACAAAATGCATATTCTGGTCATGATATTGGACTACTTGCCCAGCAGGTAAATCAAATTGCGCCCGAAATTGTAGAAGAAAGAAAAGATGGATACTTAGCTTTGAAGTATGAAAAAATGGTTCCAATATTAGTCGGCGCAATTCAGGACCAGCAGGAAATAATAAACGAATTAAAATCAGAAATTGAAACGCTGAAGTCTAAAACTAACCATTTATAATCTTCATTAATATTCTCGAATCGGTTGGAGAAATGTCGCTATAGTCATTCCAGTTTTTTGCGTTTTCGTTTTGATATTTTTCACTCTTCCACCAATCTCTTAGTATGACTCTAAATTCTTCAAAGCTTGAGCAATTTAATTTTTCTTTAGCTAAACTTTCAACCATCGAGTGAGGAGTGAGAGTTGGGGAGGCGCTTCGGTTTGAAGGAGCTCCTCCCGGGTTGTTGGATTTATCTATTTCGTCATCTCCAACAATATGTACATTTAAAAAGTTTCTAACGCACCGAACAAACGCTCTATTGCAAGCAATCGTTTCAAGGAATTTTGTGGCAAAACTACTTGTGTTGTCTAGGGTGGCATTTGCCATGTCTTGAAATTCAACTGGTTGACCTCCTGTTTCATAATTCGGTAAAAACTTCATATGACATATAACCGCCACATGATCAGGTTGACATTTTACAACCTCGTAGGATACATCTGTGAATCCTCTGAGTTTTGCTAGCTCTTTAATTCCGCTTAACTTTATTAATAGTTGATGGTCTCCTAATCCTTGTATGCTTCTGGGCATATCTTTTTTGCGCAAATCAAACCAAGATCGATTCGGGAACAGATGTTCATCTTTTATCATGCTCCTCCAATTTACAGAGCCATCTTCTGCAAATTCATAATCTACATTACTTAACAAACCAAATGAGTTGCGCTGAAATTTACCTGGCCCGTCGGCGTAATTTTTAGGATATGATGTTTTTGTTTCTTTTGTGGTGACCTGTGATTCATATGTTACCGAATTGTCTGATGTTGATTCTGTTTTACGTGCCATGATTTTTGTCGTTATAAATTTTTAGGTTGATTGCGTCATCCCAAAACTCATCACAGTCAATGATTTTATCATGGTTTCCTGAGATTCCATGCTTCCAAGCAGCTTTACTTGTATAAAGCTGTTTTTCTGATGCGATGACTTGAGCGCTTTTATAACGACTATTATTGCATATTTTATCATGATTGTCAACATCTTTTTTTGTTTTTTGTTTTAACAAATGAAGGTCCCAATCGAAAAATTTTAATCTTAAATCATTTATTGCGTTTTCATCTTTGCATATTAATTTTAATTTGATGCCTAGTTTTTTGATTGCTTTAAAGAAATCGTCTGTGTCATCAGGCTGTACAAAATAATTGATTTGATGAATGTTGTCTTTTACTGTATTGAGATAATCAATTTTCATGGGTTGATCAAGGAAGATGTTTGCTTTCCTTTGGTATGCCCATTGGGCAATATTTTGTTCATCAAAATGTTCGTGAGCCAAAATATTGGCTGGTTGACCTGGTGCGAAACTTTTTGGCATGACATGGTTTGGGATGACCGCAAGAGATCCTACATGGTATGCTTGTCCTATATGTAGGGTTTCAATGTCATTTAATGTGTTTGGTATGTTCAACAAATCAAGAACTGCGCCAGCTACTTTTTCTGGCATGATTGTGTTGATTGTTTTTGGATATTCTGAATCTGAGAAAGAAGCTTTTTTGTTGCCGCGATTTGGTTCGAGTAGTACATGATCATTTTTGTCTCCCCAGTATGGACCGCAACATTCTTTGTATAATACAGAATATAAGCTAACTATTTTTTTATTGAAACCAGATGCTACATGAGTACTGAAAGAATCTGTTCCTAAATGAAGTAGAGAGTTTTTTATTATGTATGCTGCTTGTTTGATTGTTGTTTGGCCTTGATGATGGATGCATTTGCTGATTCCATGTTCTTGTTTCGAACCAATTTGAACTATTTTAATATTGTTCTTTTCTAGATATGGATAAAGTAAATCTATTACATCGTTATAATAATCATATGTTTTTGACTGAATACGATTGGTTGCATGAAGGGTGATATACTTATCTGCCGACACCGGAAAATATGATACATCAATGAAGGGTTTATCTATCTTGACTCCGCAAGAAAGTGCATATTGTTCTACTAGGTGCATAATTCGAATTGTATTTTATCTTTTGCGTTGTGAGTGAAATTTACTATTCTTTGGGTTCCTATGAATGGAATAAATGCAATTTCGAAATATCCAGGATTGTCTCCTTGCCCCTCCATCACCGGAAGATTTGCTAATGAATCATGGTAAGGAATGCATTTATGTATGTATTTGTTTCCATCTAAAACTTCAAAATATTCAGGTCTGCAGGCGTAGTATATATTTAGTTTTGGGTATTGTTTTTTAATGTTTGGTAAAAGAGAAGTTGAGAGGTAAACATCTCCTATTCTTTCAGGCATAACAATTAATAATCTTTTTCCTTCATCATCTTCGTCCAAGAAGTCTACAAGTTCTGTTGTTTTGCTTTCTTTATTTTCTTTTTCTGCAACTTCCCTAAAATATTTTAATACATCTTCACGTTTTAAATCCGAGTTTAATCTTTGCATCCAATGTTTGTAACCGTCTTCAAGTTCATTAGTCTCAACCTTTAGCATGTTTTTATATAAATCTTTGATCCACTCCGAGTCGCTATCTATATCGGGAGGTTGATAATCAGCGTTTCTCTCTTCTTCTTGAAAATTAAAGTCCCAGTCAATTTCTGGCATTTCATCGATGATTTTTTCAAGCTGTTTGCCTACCTGTTCGATGCTATAATTTTCGATCACAAATTCTCTAGCTTTTTTTCCCATTTGCTTCATTTTCTCAGGTTTCATTTCAAAAACTTTTCTGAGTTGATATGCAATGTTTTTGGGGTCTGTACTTGCTTTGATGAATTGAGTTCCAGGCTCTCTATATTCTGTCCAACTCAGGGGTAAGCTGTTTGCTTCTTGCACACAGCAATCTTCTCCGCAACTATAATTTGTTACTAGTGTTATCAATTCTGTTAGTTTAGCTTCTTGAATTGGTATCTCTTGACCTCCACTAGTAAATGGATGACAATATACGTTCATTAGATTGTAGATTTCATTTAATTGAGATTCATCTACACCAGCTTTCGTGTTGGTTGTTACTTGAGATTTTTCTGATCCACAAAATTTACAGTCTTGATTTTGGCCCCTAAAAGGTTTGATTTCATATTCCTGACACTTTAAGCAAAAATAAGTTGTTAATATTCTCGAGGGGTCAAGATCTTTTTCTTCTATTAACCTAGGTATATCCCAACCCTCTGCCCAGTGAGTGTGAAGCAAGAGTTTTGCTTTTGATGTAGGATTTTGTTGGCAAAATATCTTGAATCCTTCTAGTAAATTTGGTACGCTTTTTCTTAATTGATTTCTGAATACAAAGCCTATTATAAAATCATCTTGCGCGATATTTTGTTTTTGTCTTAATTCTAATCTTCGTTCATCTGACATTCTAAAAAAATGAGAAGTGTCTAGTGAACCTCTTAATGTTTTTACATGGTCTTGACCAATTGCATTTAAAGATTTTTGAGCGAAGCTAGCCCACGTATAATAGTTCTTGATTTTTGGCGCAGACTTGATTGCGTCCGGAAGAATAGGAAGGCTGTCTAGGGTAGTCCATATCATACAATTTATTTTATTCCACCATTTCTTTTCTGTATACCCAGAGAAAGCCCAAATGTCTTCTATACCAATGTAAACATCTGGTTTTTCTTGTTTTAAAATTTGATCAATAGTCTCAGACCCGTAACCCGCGCTTCTTGCAAGCTTGGGGTCTTGGTTTAATTTTTTAAGCAATGATGGGTTGTTTGGTAATGAACCTTGAGCTTTCCAGGGCAGATTGCTTAACGATGCATCTCCCCACTGTATTCCGTTTGAGAACTCTACTAGATCATACTTTCCTGTTTTTTGCAGATATATTAATATGTTCTTTGTGTGCTTGCCAAAACCAGTGAGCGCTCGACAATGATTGCTATGAATTAAAACCTTTTTCTTTTTCATCAGAATGGAACATCTTCAGTGCCTTCCGAATTTTTTGATTCAGGTTTTTTATTGTAATTTGAGTTCTTGGATCGATATTCTTGCATTCTTATTTCTTCTTCTTTCCTTCTGTGCTCATACAACACATTAAGAAAGTATCTAAAAAATTCTATGAGATTTTCTACCTCCCCAGGCTCAAGAGGAACTCTGAATGTCTGAGTGCCGTTTCTTGTCAAGGTGATTCCAAAAGCGGGAAGTGTTACCCATACTTCTTCGTTACCCTTCTTGAGTTTTGATTTTTTATCCCAAGGAACAAATTTTATGGAAGTTTTATTGTCTTCGTAGGCGTGAAAAGAAGAGTATTCATTTCTGTTCTTGAATGCGCTTATGATTCCGCCGATTTCAAATTCTGTAAATTTTAAATTAATTTTCTTGTCTGGGTCGCTAGCATTACCAGAAAAGTTTGCGGTTTTGGTTTTATCATCCCAACTGAATTGTTGAATGGCATTTACGTATACAACCGGCTCTTTCTTTTTGTTTGTTCCGATTGTGAAGTTGAAGGCGCTACCTTCATTTTTACTATTTGGTTTGTATAATGATAAGGACATAATAAATAATTAATTTAAAGATTATATCCTGTGATCAAATATATTCAACTAAATTTATCTATGTCATTTATATGATGACACCAATCTTCTTCCGCTCTTAGTGAGTCGTATTTTCTGTAACTAGAAGTCCACGTTCTTTTTGGCAAGTCTATTATTCTTATTATGTCAAAATGTTTTTTCATCAATTCTATCGATTTAGATTTATCTGCAACATCGCGTTTTTTGAGTTTTGGGTCAAAATATGTTTCAATGCTTGATATCCCTAGGATTTCTTCTGGGCCAAGCCTACCAATCTTTTGGTGTTTGCATTTGTTGAATGCGTGTTGAAAAATCTCCTTCATTCTTGAGGTTAACCCTGCTACAATATGATCTGAGGGGTGAAATTTTACTTGATTGTCAAACCTGAAATATATATTGGAGGTTACAATTTTAAACCATGTATTATGTGAGTCTCGATTGTGTCTTAATTTTTGCACAATTGCATCAAGATTTGGATAGCTCTCATCAGATCTTAGTTTTATTGCGAAATATGTATCACATTCTTTTAAAGCATTGGATGTATTATAGTATTGTAATATTATTGGATTTTTTAAATGTGTTTTTTTAGCATGAGGTAATACATCACTGTATTTATTGATGATTATTTTTATGTCGTTTTTATATGAATCTAGTAAAGACAAGTTGTCGTTATCCCAACAGCTCACTATTACCTTTCCATACTTTGTGTATTCTGGTATGGTTTTTATTGAACGTTGATTTAGTGGCCCTTGTATGATTATAGAGAACGTGTCTTCTAGGGCTTCTACTTTTGGTAATAAATTTTTGTAAAATTCAAGAAGCCATTTGTTTGTTTTGCTTATGTGGGGTTCAAAATTCACTTGAGGTAATCAGAACACAAGCCAAAGCAAATTTGGCCCGAGTAATTTCTTGCGTCATCAACAACAAGAACACTCTTGTTGCAAACCCTTTTTCCTGGGTAAGTCCATATGAAATTTTTTGAGGTTAAAGTATACTCATCATTTTCATGCCAAAAATAGTTTAATACTTTGAATTCCGAAAGTATATCCATCGCCTCTAGGTTTTTGCAATGTATCCATAATTTCTGATAATTCTTGATTAAAAATTTTACAGGACATGGATGTTCTGGTTTGTCGTGACCAAGCCAAATTTGGGATCTACCCCATACATCAACCTCAACATCGTAACCTAGATCTAGGGCTTGTTGGATATATTCTATTGAATTCTCCTTTTCTTGGTTGGGCCCAGTAATGTTACCTCTGTGAGATATTAATATCATTTTTTAAAAATGTTTGTAGATCTTCTGGAGTGCCGAGTCCCCACATTTTATTAATGTGAAAAGTTTTTATTCTCGCTCCTCTTAGTAGTGCTTCATTATAAACAGGGCAAACATAAAACTCATTGTTTACCCGAATGTTTTTTTGAATCATGCTTTCTGCGCATTCAACATAGTCTGATCCTTTTTTCCAAAAATAAATTCCAACGGTTGCGTTGTTGCTAATCGGTTTCTTCTCCGCCACTTGTGTTACGAAACCGTCTTGATTCACTTTAGCGTAACTCCACTTTGGGTGAGTAGATTCAAATGTTAATATTGATCCATCTATATCGTCTGCCATGCATGAATACATAAATTGATTACTTTCCCACTCAACGTATTGATCTGAGTTTGCAAGTAGTAAAGGCTCGTCATTATTTATAAACTTTTTTGCTAGTAGAGTTGTACATGCTGCACCCTCAGTTATTCCTTCGACCTGTACAATCTCACAATTGGGTGATATCAAATTAAGTGTGTGCTTGAGTGAGTATTTTTCATAATGCGATTTTTGTACAATAAAAATGTGTCTGGCGTCAACATTAATATTCTCCACTACTTTTTGTATCATGGGTTTTCCATTGACATCTATCAATGGTTTTGGGAAAGTATATCCTGCTTGCTCGAATCTAGAGCCTGCCCCCGCCATGGGTATTAAAACATTCATTTTACCTCCTTGCCATTTGGGTGTGATTTTTGATTTGTTTTGTGCATTTTGTATAGTAATATTTATTTTATCGTATGTCAAGTCGTGAGAATCTTTAACTGCGCAAAGATGCCCGCCACTTCTGATCGCTCCCTTTCTACCTATGTGGGAATCTTCTATAATAACTGTTTCATCGGGACTAGCTTTAGCTTTGATCATGCACCTCATGTAGATTTCTGCATTTGGCTTGGGCAAGTTAACATCTTCATTTGAATAAAGAAAGTCTATGTATTCAAGAAAACCTTTTCTTATGAGCATTAGTTTTGAAGTTTCTCTTATTGAATTGGTTGCACATGCAATAGAATATCCTTGATCCTTTAGTTTTTTGATTATGTCTTGTATTCTATGGTCTACTTGGAAGGAGTTAATCTCCTCTAATGTTTTTTGTTGCTTGAGTTTCCAGATTTTATTATGATAATCTTTAGGCAAACCTTTTTCTTCAGATAGCTTTTTTAGTTTTTGAGTTGTAGTTAGTGCGTCATATTTACAAAGATGTTCCTCTTTGCTGATCACATACTTTTTATCTATGTCTGCTAGTGCTTTGTTTAAAGATATAAAATGCAAATCGCGCGATTCAACTAAAACTCCGTCGAGGTCAAATATTATTAATTTTATCATTTTATTAATTGTGTTTTTAGATAACCAAATTTTGATGAACCTGTTAGTGGAGAGTATTTTATGTTGTTCATTTTTAGGAACATCGTCAAGATACTCTCTGGGACTTTGCACATGTATTCAGGGTATCCATCCATCCACATAAACTCCATCACATCTTCTATCTTGTAAAATACATTCATGTATTTATTCATGACTTCAACAGGGGCGATAGCTATTTGATCATTGATCTGATCTGGAAGTATGGCTTTTTCATAAACAAAGCTGAATGCTATATCTTTTTTTAGTTCTTGTTCGTGGTCGTAAACTTTCAAGCCTTCGTAAAACGGGAGCTTCAAGTGTTTTCTGTCAATACTATCCCTGATTTCATACCTCTTTATTCTATCTTGTATTTCCAGATCAGGTCTTAACCTTATCACTAGATCATATTCTTTGGACGAACTCTTAATATAATCCTTTAACACGCCAAATGATTTCATCATACCAAATGTCATTGGCTTAAGTCCTTGCCAGGCATTGATTGATTGATAATTCATTTGAGATTTGTATTTTTCATAATCAAGAATGCTAAACCTTAGGGGTTTGTAGAATCTGATAAAGTTGTTGTAGTCTTCTGATTCCCATGTAAATAGGAAGATGTCAGGCTTGAGAGGAATGAGTATATTTTCAAGAATAGAATCTCTGGTTCTCTCCCATTCCCCAAGCTTACCGCTAAAACATAAAGCGACTTTCATTTTTGAAGGTCTCCCCTTACTAGTAGCCCACCTTTTTCTAATACGATTGTATTCAGTTTCGTTGCGGTCTTGTTGGCAGTTTTCCTTCTAAGGATATGCTTTTGCTTGGCAAGTCTTGATAGACTCGCAGAAATTTTACCGTAAGACATGCCTCCTAAATCTTGCCCTATTTTATCGTTTGAGAAGAAAATACATTTTCCATGACCAGCTTTCATTACAAGATAATTGTATACAACCAAGTCATTTCCTATCAATTTTCCATTGATGACATCTTCTTGAACTGCAGTTGGTATCTGTAAGAATTTCTTCATGCCAATAATCATACATCAAAAATATTGTTTTGTCAAGCTGACATTCAAATAATTGAACACGCGACATTCAAATAATTGTACGTTGTTAATAATATAGATATACATTAATATAATTTTTTTATATATATATAAATATAAGATTTGACAATTAGTGAAAATTGTGATATAGTATTCAACATGAAGTTTATAGATTTAAGTGAAGATAAGTATTTCATGGTAAAGTGCTCAGACTGGTCGGTAATCGTAAATGCCGAAAACGAAACTGAAGCCTGCACGGAATCATTAAGAGAAATGCTTGAACGTCGGGGCAAGAATTTAAAGTTGTCATCAGTTATGATATCCCATCAATTGGATCCAGATGCTTATGAAGATGAGTATGACGATTTAATTTCCTATCATTCTGTATCAAGAATGCTCGCAAATGCGGGAGAGCATTCATTATCGTCCAATATTAAATCAATTTTTGGTGCATAATATGAAGGTTATAGGAATATGCGGACTTGCGAGATGCGGTAAAGATAGCTTGTTCTTGATGTGTAGAGATAGGCTCAAGGAGATGGGTTTGAATTCTGTAAGATTCGCTTTCGCTGACTCCTTGAAAGAGGAATGTAATGAAATACTTGAAAAATATGTAGGCATATCAGCTTTCACTGAAATCACTTCTGAGAAAGAAGTTATAAGACCTCTTCTTGTTACTTATGGAACTCATGTTAGGCGCAAATTAAACCCCAATTGCTGGATAGATAAAATTCAGAACAAAGTTACAGACAACATTAAAGATAAAAATATTGTTTTTGTTACTGATGTTCGATTCGAGAATGAAATAGATTGGATTCACAGTATGGGAGGAGAATCTATTCATATAACAAGAGGAGGTATCGTTGCCCCAAATGAAGAAGAGTCTAAAAATGACCCTATATTGAGAGCAAAATCATCTCATCAGGTAAAATGGAATGACTTCCATGAAGAATCAGAAGAATATATATCGAATATTGTTGATACTGTTTTACAATCTATATCATGAATAAAGATGTTACCGACCTAGAGCTGATTGAAAACCTACAAAATCAGAGACAAACAGAGGATAGTTTAAATCTTCTTATAGAAAGACATAGTGGCATATATTTAGATATGGTAAACTCTTATGCTAGTCCCAACAATCCTTTTATTGATTACGATGAGCTTGTTGCTGACAAAGAATATAAAATATATAATGCAGCCATAAAATATAATAAAGATAAAGGCGCAAAATTCAGTACATATCTCGGGAATGAGACAAAATGGATGTGTTTAAATATATACAATAGAAACAAAAGGAGGCCTGCATTTCAAAGCTCTTTTATTGAAAACTTATCATCAACCCAAGAAATGGAATGCGACACAATATCAGAAAGCATAAAGAAAGACTTATTCGATAAAGTCTTGAGTGCGATAAAAACTCACCCAGACAAACGAGTAGAGAAGATATTTGAAATGAGATATATAGTGGGAAACAAAAACAAAGTAATGCCTTGGAAAAAAATAGGTGAAGAAATGAAATTAAGCATTCAAGGATGCATTAATATCCATAATTCAGTTGTGGAAAATTTAAAAGAAGAACTAAAACAAGAAATATGAATAAATTTATAGGCTTAGGAAATTTAACAAGAGATCCAGTATTAAAAGAAATCAAAAGCGGAACAAAAGTTTGTGAGTTCTCGATAGCAATAAACAACAAAGCCAATAATAGCGTCTTTTATATAGACGTAGAGGCTTGGAATAATGTGGCAGAAAATTGTGGACGCTTTCTTTCTAAAGGTAGAAAAGTTTTAGTAGAGGGAAGATTATCCTCGAGTAATTGGACAACAAAAACAGGTGAAAATAGAATAAAAGTATATTGCAAAGCAGACCTTGTCACATTTTTAGATAAAACAGAAGAGCAGACTCAAAATTCCGTAGCAGAAAAAACTGCAGACAAAATACTAAACGAAGATGAATTCGCAGACATACCATTTTAAATGAAAGAACTAATATACAAAGGCCCCCTCAACTCATTGTCCTTCGGCAATGTATCTTACAATCTACTAAAAGCGATGTACAAACAAGACATTGATGTCTCAATCTTCCCCATAGGCAAGGTTGATGTAAGTTCATTTGAGGAAACATCAACTGATTTCAGGAAATGGATGGAATCCGCGGTAAAAAATAGATTTAGTAAATTAAAATCTGACGTCCCCACACTACAAATGTGGCATCTCAATGGATCAGAACATAGAGTTTCTCCAAGGCAAATACTTTATACATTCTATGAAATGAGTGAACCAACAGTCAATGAGATAAATTTAGCTAAATTTCAAGACAAGGTTGTTTTTAGTAGTAGTTATGCCTCTGAAAAATTCCAAGGATCACACCATGCGCCCCTGGGATTTGATGAATTCTTTTGCAAAACAGACAAGTCGTATATGCCCAATAAAATTCATTTTGGACTAATGGGCAAGTTTGAAAAAAGAAAACATACAGAAAAAATAATTAAATCTTGGATTAAAAAATACGGAAACAATTACGATTATCAATTAACCTGCTGCATAACAAATCCATTCTTCAAAAAAGAACAAATGGAATCCGCGATTGGAAATATTCTTGAAGGAAAAAGATATGGAAACATTAATTTTTTACCTTTCTTGCCTCAAAATTCCCAAGTCAACGATTTCCTGAACTCCATAGATATTGATCTCGGAGGAATGAGTGGCGCAGAAGGGTGGAATTTACCTTCTTTTAACGCCACGTGTTTGGGTAAATGGAGCGTAGTTTTAAATGCCACATCGCACAAGGACTGGGCAAATAAGGACAACTGCATTCTAGTCGAACCTTCAGAAACAGAACCTGTGTACGATAATATCTTTTTTCATCAGGGCAGTGACTTCAATCAAGGAGATATATATACATTCGACGAACAAGATTTTATTGAAGCAATGGAAAAAGCTGAAACAAAATGTAAAATAAATAATACACAAGGTGAAAAATTAAAAGAAAAATTCACCTATCAAAATACATTAAATAAAATATTAGAATAATGCCTTTATATACATACGAGCACCCTGAAACAGAGGAGACTATAGACATCATGCAAGGAATGAATGATGAGCATGTATACGTAGACAAAGAAGGAACGCAATGGAAAAGAGTATTTTATAGCCCAGAAGCGAGCATAGATTCATCAATTGATCCATTTAGCAATCAAGCTTTTAAGGATAAAACAGGGAGCGTTAAGGGTACGGTTGGGGAGATGATGGATCGAAGTAAAGAAATGAGTCAAAGGAGAAAAGACAAGCTCGGCTACGACCCTGTTCAACAAAAATATTTCAAAGAATATAGCGATAAAAGACGCGGAGTAAAGCATCCGCTAGACAAGAGCTAAAAAAAAGTGTAATAATTCCTGCGATGTCTAATCCAGGAAATTTTAAGAATAATCCGTTATATACGGATATAAGTAAGCTCGACCACCTATCTCCGCAGCCTACATTTTCCTATAATTGGAATACTGAAAGTGGAAGATGGGAGCCAGCGGGTGGAGGTGGCGCAGGAGGCTCTGTAGATATATCAAACCTCAATGAGTTGATATCAGGCCTGTCTTCGGGAATATCTGGAGCCCTAGACATAGGACTAGGTGGAGATGCAATAGATCAATTAGTTTCTGGTCTTTCTGGAATAGGTTTTGGTGGCGCAGCAGTTCAGGAACTTCTTTCCGGAATCAAGTCGGGTATTGAAAACCAAAATCAAGCTATAGTAAATATAGATCGTATAGATACTCAGCCATGGAAACTCATAACTAAAACAGTAAACCAAAAGATTGAAGAAGATTTTATACTAATGGAAAACATTACTGATGAAGCTAGAGACGGAACATACTCTGGGAACTGCTATGGAGTTGATAGGTTTATCATGGATGACATATACAACACGCATTTTGCAAACGGAAGAACAAATCCAAGCACACCCGAAACTGGCCATCCTGACTACTTCATTCATGAAGAATCGATTGATACAGGTAGATGTATCGAATCAAATGGAACGTTCCATACAGATACGGCATATGGATTAAGACAGGAAAACGAAAGAGCTAGCGCTTTAAATTCTTACGAGCTTAAAGATTTTACTGAGTTATATGATCTTGGATTAGCTGAAAGTGTTTTGATTTTTAATGAATCTTCATATCCAATACAATTTCACACAATAGACAAAACATTTGACCCAACAAAAACAGATGATCCAGAAAACAACAACATCATGTATTTATATCCTGATACATCAGTACAAATAAACAGTGATGAAGCAAGAAAAATATATGTAAAAAGACCACATACAATATCAGGTTATACAGTAAAATACAATATAACATATAAAGAAACAGGAGTCACTGACATAATTTACTCATAATGCAATTTTTTGAAATACAAAAACCCTTAAAAAGAGTTGGGCCAAACAATTATGTAATTGGTCAAAATGTACTAGAACCACAACTAAAACTTGATGGAGGAAAGTTGGAAGTTCAAGAAATTCAAGCTACAACAGGTTTATATGTAAGTGGTATAAATTTCATAGAATACCTAACTGGTGATTTCAATTTTACCAACATTGAAAATAATTTTTATGACTTGAGATATCAAATGTCAGAAGCTTTTGAAGAGGATGAAAATGGAGATTTAACTCCATCAAATGCACCTGCTATCTCTGATACAATGTGGATTCTTAGAAACGAAAATGACCTAGAATTAAGAAGCAATCATTGGAGATACAATACTGGCCCAGAAGCGTTTACAGATGATATATCAATTTAAACATAAAAAGTGTAACTAATAAGATGGCAACAAGGAATCTAGTACCAAGAAACAGCGGAGAAGGTAGTGTCGGAAAAGTAGAAAAAGCTTGGGCGACAGGAGTATTTGATAATCTTTACATTAAAGGTATTGAATTCTCAATGGATCAAAACGTCAGAACAACTGACAGTGTTGAATTTGTTAGCGGTAATTTCACAGATGGATTAACGCTTGGCGGAGTAGATGTAGCAAAACTTGGAACATCAATATCAGAAGTTCAATCTGGCGCTGCAGAATTTTGTTTCTTTTCTGATGTTACTGATAACCTAGGAATAACGCAAAAAAGTTTCTATGATACACCTACGCCAAATACATTCATGTCTGGCGTTACGGTTGCTACCGCAGAAGATTTAAAAATATATTTTCAATGGGATGGCCCAAATGAAGACTATATAGGAGAGGCTTATATCAATGGTCAGCGTATACCTGATGAAAATATTGAACAACTTGGATCCCACACAAGAAGATTTATTGGATACCTAGATAATATAAACGCAACAGGCTTGACAGGAATAACTGGTTCAGCAAACGGAAGAGTTTCAATACTACCCCTAACAGAACTAGGAGGAGGGCCAACTCCAACAAATATATTGATTGATGAACTGGAAAATGCAACTGCAAAACCTGGAGAACTACTAGGAACAACGCACTTAAAGCAAGGAGACGAAATTAATATTTATGTTGATTTTAATAGAAATGATGTGGATTTGATAAAAGTTCATGACTTTGGATTGGCTCAAGAAATAAATTATACAAACTATTCTCTTCAAGATTTAGGCGGAACTTATAGAGCAACAATACCTGTCACAGTTTCAAATAGAAATGGAAGTTTATCTGTTGCAGTTCAAGCTATAGATTCTTTTGGAAGCACTGGTGACTTAAAAGAAGCATCTGACTTTGGTCATTCAAGCGGAACAAGAGATCTTGATCAATTATATCCCAATATAACAGCCAGCGACCCATCTTCATATAATGGAAGAAGCGATGGATTAAGAGAGGGAGAAAGTACAACCTTTAATAATAGCATATCAAACTGGACAGACGGAGTTGACTTTGTTAGTTATGAAGTTTTGGATCCAAAAATTTCAATGGATAACATTGTGGATTTCGAAACAACAAAAACCGTAAACTATGTTGACGGGATATACAGCAACACAGACAATATAGAAATATATGCTGTAAGAACCGGAAATGGAGCGACAGATACTGATAGAGTTAATGTTAAAATAGCAAATGGCCCAGTTATAGTTTCAACTCAATTAGATTCTCTTGCAAGCTCTGCAACCGCACCTCATGTAATCGGAGACTCTCAGATAAAAGCTGGAGACATAGTTAATTCAAAAATAGAAATTGATGGCAAAGGAGTCAGTATTGGAGATGTGTCTATTTCTGTAGCAAATAATGGAGTTAGCAATGGATCCCAAACTTCGTATAATTCTAGTTACAGTAAAACCACATTGATGAATGGTAATTTTGAATTTACAATTCCAATAAATGTTTTTGGATCATTAGGTTCTTCGGCTCGAGATGGAGATCAAACAGCGACATTTACAGCTAGAAACAACTTTGGAACATTGAGCGATTCAGCAACAACAACAGATACTGCCGAAGTGCATAATGGCACAATACCTTCAATCAGTTTTGGATCAATTCAATACCCAGTTGGACAACAAGCTTTAAAATCAGGTGAATCAGCAAATCTAGAAAATGTTGTAGTAAATCATGATTTAATTTCTTATACTTCTCCTAACAATCAAATATCAATCTCAAATTCAACAACCTTTGAAACAAATAAAAATATAGATTATGCATCAGGGGGTTACAATATAGATGGAGACGGCGGTCAAAATAATATTAAAATTAGTGCAACAAGAAGTGCAAACGGAGCAGT
>Ga0098048_1000541_pt1 | contig 17837 bp, 21 predicted proteins | sample 13_taG_FD_75052 | JGI IMG/M metagenome (GOLD analysis project Ga0098048, IMG submission 75052) | Marine viral communities from the Subarctic Pacific Ocean - 13_ETSP_OMZ_AT15268 metaG | ecosystem: Environmental > Aquatic > Marine > Oceanic | place: Pacific Ocean | collected 2015-01-16 | reverse complement strand
TAACTGATTTCTAATTGAAAATATGTTTTGATTGTCAGGTTCTGTTGTTAGTTCGATTGTTGTTGTATTTGTAGAACCAGCAGGTGGTATAACTTCTGTGACATTGAGTGTGATTTCTATTTTACCAGTTACATAATTAATCGTACCTACTGTTCTATTGACAAAGTTCTTGATTATATTTGCACCAGATGCTGATAAGTAATAGGATCTAATATTTCCGTCACCGTCATCGTCAAGAAAAATTGTGTTTGTGTTGCCACTTACTTTGAAACCAGTTGATGAAACTATACCGCCATTGTCAGCATTGTAACTTGCAGATGGATGAAATAATTGATTGTTGAAATCCAGCGTGTATTTCAAACTACTATTCAAAGTAGGTATGAAAGTTTTTATTATCTTTAGTTTATTTGAAACCGATACGATTGAGTCATCAGCATCTTGTAAATTCTTTGCATAAACTGAGTTTTTGAAAGATGTGCCAAAATTTGAAAGTGTTGTATTGTAAGTTTGTGCTTTACTAATCACATCATTTTCTAATTGTACATTTGTTTTGATTGTTGATTTTTCATCATATTCAAATGATGTTGTGCAAATAACTTTTGTTGTTTCATAGTCAACAATTTCTGGTAACACCGAGGCAATTGTATATTTTTTCAAATCGGTAATAATATTTTCTTTTGCCTGAGAATTTAAAGTTATAATATTTTTTGGTTTGATTGAAATAAATATTTTACCATAGATAGGTGGATCATTATCTTCTCCACCCCATACACTTACACTACTTGCGTTTGGATAAATTTTTGATAAAATTGTTTTATAATCCTGAGTTGTAACGGCACGATTTTTTGCAGTATTATTCAACCTTGAATTTGTTTTGATTGAATCGTTTGTTTCTGGTAACATACCACCTTGTGAAATTTCAGAAGTTACTACTGTAACATCAGTTTTACCAGATATTGAACCTGAGAATGTAAATTCAAATGCACCGTTTGCTTCAAACTCATTTGTTACGATGTATTCTAAAATGATAATGTTTCCATTGTCAAGTGCTTTACCAACAATACCGTCTCCAAAATAAACTTCGTATGATCCAGATGTTTGTTGTAAAAAATAAATTAAACTATCACTATTTTCATTTGTGATGTCTTCAACTCTTGTAAAAGTTCTTGTTGTATTATCAGACAAAGAATTTTGAACGGAGACTTTTAGAGTTGAAATATCAACCTTATCAGAATCAAGTATAAATTTTTGTTGTAAATTGTTTGAGTTCGCAGAATATCTTGTTGTTACCAAAGTACCTTCATAAATTGGTAACTGCAAAAATTCTAAAACTCCATTTTGCTTATTGATTGTAACGTCTTCGTTTACAAGAAATGAATAAGTTGAATTGTTTATATCAGATGAAAACTTTGTACCTTTTGTTATAGTAGCAGTTGACAAATCTTCAGGATTGTTTATCGTTACATTTAGATAAGCAATCGGTGCCTTTGACGATCTTGGTAAATAACCAAGAGTTTTAGCATGAGAAGAAATTGTGCTTTTCAAAACTGCGGTATCAAGAAACATTTCGCTTGAAGAAAAGTTCAAATTGTATGCAAGATAATGTGTATTGTATGCAAGTATGTCTAACAACACGTTCATACCAGAACCTTCAAAATTATAATCAGAAAACTCTGTTTGTGATTTTAGAAAAAGTTTTAGATTGTCTTTGATTCCATCGAAATCTAATTCGGTTATTTTATTTTTTGCCATTTATCGTAATCTCTCTAGTATGATTTCTGCCGTTTGTAAATCTGCTGGTGTATTATTCAAATAAAAATCGACCAACACTTGATATTTGTTATCATCATATAATGGGAAAACACGAACCCCTGCCAAGATTATTCTTGATTCAAAATTATTTATAACGAGTTCTATACGAGTTGCAAGAACATTCGCTGTGATACCATCCATTGGTTCAAACAATAAATCTTGAATACCTGAACTTACTTCTGAATGAAAAGGTTTGTCAGTTGGCATCAAAGTAATCAAATGATTCAAACTTCTTTTTACAGATTGAACATCTGTTACTTTTGAAACATCTCCGGTAATCGGATTTCTTGTCATATTGAGATTCAAATCTTTATACTGTTGTGCATTTCTTTCAGAATCTTTTGTAAGAGAAGCGTCATACTTTACACTCATAACTATTATTTATAAGAATAAATGACAAATATACAAATTGAGTTTTATCTAAAATATAGATGTTACTTCTTTTATAAGGCAATCAACAAAAGATGTAGATAAATCAATTTTTATTGGCACTTCAAATGGTATTGTTATTTCATCCAAACTAATTTGAGAAAAATACCCTGACATTTTATTTTTGATATAGTTTGTAGGTGGTATCAATAATATTATTTTTTGAATACTTGTAATCAAGTCATTTATACCACTAATTACGTTTGGCGTTTCAGCAATAACTCCAAGTGGTCCAGCAGCAACTGCGGTAGTTGTAGATGAAAATAAACCTTGAACAAGAGATTTCATTGTGTCTTCAACTTCTTTGATAAGTTCAAACAAAGGATCTAACAAAGGTAAAAAACCTGCCATGACAAGTTCTGATAATTTAGTTTGTGCTTCTGAACCATCCCATTCTGGAAAAGGTATTTCACCTATGTCACCAAAATTCAAACCTTTCAAATATGAAGGCACACCGTCTATGTCCGGTATTTTCAATGGTATACCAATATTGAAATCATTTACGAAATCTCCAAATGCTAATGACTTTAAAGAACCAACTGGATCAGCACCGATTGAAATCAAATCTGCCATACTTGATAATATAGCAGTCAAACTTGATAATAACTCATTAAGCGCAGATATAACTGCCGCCGGATTTGCTTCTGCTATCACATCAAGAACAGCATTCAAAGAATCTAATAAAATAACGAAAGGTGCAAATTGAACATCAATTGTATTTTGCTTTACAAACTTATCAGATTGATCAATTAGACTTTTACTAAGTTGTTTTAGTTCTCTAAAATTTGTATCAATTTCTTCTTGTGTAAATGTCTCAGCAACTTCTTCAGTTGTTTTATTCAAATTTTTTGAAATTATACAAGGTATACAAGTATCAACAGATGCCATTATTCATAATCCTTCAACAAACTTTTCAACTTAGTAATCAAACTTTGAAGTTCTACCGTGTCAGTTGGTTCTTTCAAATAAAACAATGGACTACCCATGTTACCTACCCAGTTTGAACCTTTTATAATATTTTCTAAAACAGTGACTATACTTTCAAATATTTTCGATAATGATGTCGTATCATTTGCGAGGATCATTTTATCAACTTTCAAATTGAAATTGCCATCAACGGTTAGATTTGCGTTACCTTTGATATTTACATAATCACTACCAGCAACAATTTCATAATTGTCACCTACAACTCTTGTAACTTTATTTCCGTCTGCATCTATTTCGTAAAACGTACCAGATGTATGGTATTCATGAATTCTTTCTGAACCATTTGTGTCATCAAATTCTACAACGTGACCAGATTCAGATTCAAATACATGATTCCTAGGATACTCAGCATTATTTTCTATTTCAAGTTCATCCCATGTAGAACCATCCGCAGATGAAACGCCGGTTGTAGAATTATTTGCTTTTTCAATTTCGGATTGGTGTAAACCACCTCTTGCTAATCTGTTTGTATCAGGTTCACCAGTGATTGAAGGATAAATACCATTTGGATCATTGAAACCTTTTGATGAGTTTGCCGATCTTGAAGCAACTCCGGGAATCGAACCTAAAATCATTGGTTCTTGAAAAGCATCTGGATCACGAAAGAAACCAAACACCTGCGAACCTTCAACTAAGAATGAAGGTGTGTGTCCCATACCATCCATTGAAGGTGTGGTGACTGGATATATTATGTGCGCCCATTGTAAATCGTTTGTTGGTATTTTACTTTTGTCTTCGGTGTGATAAGAAAATAATCTTACACGAACACGACCTAATCTTTCAGGATCGTTCCTATCTTCTACTACACCTGTGAACCAGATGAAACCATCACGACCATAAAGATGTGAAATCATTTAACTATTTATTAGATTCTTTTTGATCTTTTTTTTCGTCTTCTTTTTTCTTTTTAGGTTTGACCATTTTGGGAACTTTGGTTTGTATATCACCAACTCCACTACGATCAATATAAGAATAGACGTATTCTTTGAAACTTTTCATTATGCGTTATCTACCAATACTAAACTAAATTCTGTTGAAATAGTTGCGTTTGTTGCGCCTTTCGTTCTAACTTCAAGATCAGTTTTTTCTACAAATTTAATTGGAATTGCAAATTCTAAAGTTTGGTTACTTTGATAAAGTGCCATTGTTTGAGAAATTCTAAATGTTTGCCCAAATGGTCTTTGAAATAAACCAATCAAAGTTTCTTGATTTTTTGATGCAGACGCTGAAAGTTGCATAAGATAACCAGTTTTACCAGCAGGTATAGTGTAAAATGCTTGCAATGTTTGCCCATATTGAGCATCAATTTCTGTAACATTTGTCCCACCAATTGAAACAATTATTGGATAAGCGTTTGTGTTACTATCAGTATAATACGCTCTGAATATTCTATGAAAACTTTGTGACCCAGCGGTTGAAGTTCCTGTTAATGATAATGTCTCAGTAACTTCATTATAATCTGTATCCAAACCTTCAATTATTATATCACCAGTATCAGAAGCGTTTGATGTTACTGTGACTGTTCCCGGAAAAGCGCTATAATCAATAGTTGAAGTTGAAACGGTATCAGCAAGAGTCCACACAGTACAAAAATCTGCGGATGATGTGCCTTCAACTAATCCAAATTTGGAAACACCAGAATAACCGGCAAGTTGACCAGCAGATATAATTATGTTTGATGCGGCACCAAAGGTATTAACAATATTTCCTTCTTGATCTCCGATCATTACAACTTCGAAAGTTGTTTTGTTATGATCAAGATATTGGTCTGAATCTATTCTATACTGTGCCATTTCTCTTAAAAACTTCCAATTCTTTTTTTCGCTTCTTTTTGTCTCTAACTACAACTACCGATGAATCGTCACCTGTACCGGCAACGCTTGTTCCTGTTACGTTTGCAATTTCTTCAGATACTTTTTCTAAATCTTTGAGTGATACAAAGATAGGATTGTCTTCTGAATCAAAAACCTCAAAGATTTCAATACCCATTACAACGTCAATGGGTTCTTGATTTTCGATATTGTAAACCAAACTTTCATTTTGAATATATTCATAATCATTTTGCTCGGTTTTATACATTACATCATTTTTGAGTTTGTATGTGCCTTTTGATAAAGTTTGTATTTCGTTTGATTCAACAAGATCTGATTTTATATTATGATTTTCATGTAGGTAATCTAAGAATACATTTTCTAAATCAGCAGATTCTTTGAATGTATCTTTGAGTAAATATAATGCAGTTGCGTATGAACCAAGTGTGGTACCAATCAATGGTATCTTTTTTAGGATTCTTCTTATATTGAAAACTAATTTATGAAAAACAGTATATGCGTTTTTTTCTTTTGATGATTCTAATTTATCTGGTTTACCAGTTTCTGGATTGACTTTTCGATTGCCATTTTCATCAAAGATACCAAGTTTGTATCCGGGAAGTTTTTTGAAATCTGTTACCAGCAACTTTATAAAACGATAAGAAGCAAATAAATCTGTTACACGATTCATAAAACTATTTATAAGTTTTTTAAACTATTTATTATATTGTCATCGATGTCAACTTCTGGTAACTCACCATCGTTCAACATATTCAAATATATCATAAAAGTTTTGAGTTCTGACCAATATTGATGATTTATTTTAAAGAGTAGTAGAGTTGCCGCCGCATCATAACCAAAAACATTATTCAGTATGATCATATGATTTAATATCAATCTATCTTTTAAATCACCTGTCAACTGGTATTTGTTTAGAAGTCTTTTGATGTAACGAAATCTTTTCATGTCCTCATTGAATTCCTTTTCTGAACTACAATGTGGATTTCTATAATTTTTTACTGCAAAGAAATCAATATTATCTTTTGTTAATTTATCAAAGTCCATTCATAATATAGTTATAAGAAAAAATTAAACTATTCTTGCAAGAACAGCGAATGTTCCGGAAGATGTTCTTTCATAAACAAAACTAATTGATCTATCAGTTTCATCTTCGTTTATGAACTCATCGTAAGGAGTGTCTAAATCTTTTCCAAACTTTCCACCATACTGAACTAATGGTAATTCGATTTCACCTGAATCTTCAACCATGTTTACGTCACCGAAAGAAATACCAAACAATCCAAGTTTGCTTCTTAGAATATTTACAGCATTTTCGGGAATGATATATTCACGAATACCAATTGAACTTACAAATTGGTTTAGTTTTTCAACAACAGCATCGTCATTCAAATCAAACAGACCGCCGTTTTCATCAACGGCAACGTCTGATCTTGTGCTCATAACTTCTTGTAAATCTTGTCTTATTTGTTCGTATGATTTCATTTGTTATTTTCCTTATGCTATTGCACAACCATTATTTGAGATTGCAACCCATTTTGAATTTGTAAATAGTAAAACAACGGTGTCACCGACACTATTGAATGTGATTGTAGAACCGTTTGCGAAACTTGTTGGTGTTAATACGGCAGTATTAGTATCAAAAACTATACAAGTGATAATTTTTATTTGACCGTTTGTACCATCTGCCAATGTTAGTGCAATGCTACCACTGCTAAGAGTAGTTACATGAGTTATTGCCGATGTCACATCAACAGCACCGGCGGCAGTTAAACTTTGTGGTGTTCCACCTAATCCTAACCAAGTTGGCACACGATTAAAAATGTTAGCAACACTAATTTTCTTATTTACTGGACTACCAGATGGGTCATCAATTACGTGTAACAAATCTTCGGAAGCAATACCAGTTCCTAAGTCAGTTAATTGTGTTATTTTCTTATCTGCCATTTCTTACTTACCTCTTGAATTTCCTAATATAACCTTTTCAGAAGGTTCGGGATTAAGAAATTCATCACATAACGCTAATGCACCTTGCATTGCTTGTTTCTGTTGTATAAGAGAATGACGAGTCTGATCAATCTTTTTCACATTCTCGTCAATCTCTTGTATGTCTTTTTCTAATTCTCTTCTTCTCTTTTGTATCTGAGTGAATCGAATTGATTTTCTGTCTACTTTTTCACTTTTCACTGTCATATTGTTCATCTGCATCATATCATACATTCCAAATCCTTTTAATAATAAAGTTATTTATATTCTCAAATTACGTAACTGTTAAAGTAGCGGCACTTGAATTTACATCATCAGCACCTGTTACTGAGACTACACAACGATACTCGTAAGTATCTAACCCTGAACTATCACTAATCGCAAGAGTTGCTGTTGTTTCGCCAGAATAAGGTGATCCACTAACATTTCCAAAACCGCCACCGGTATCAACTTGCCATTGAAAAGTAAGCGTTCCAGAAGTTGTGCTTGCGGCAACTGTAAAAGTAGTGGCAGCAGGTGCGGCAACTGATTTGCTTGATGGTTGTGATGTAATTGATATCAATGCGTCTGGATATTTTACATCTTCAGCATCTGAACCTATAGAACTTGCAGCAACTAATACTTCCTGAAAAACTCTTCCAGCACGTCCACCTGTTCCAGATGTTCTTTTTACCCAACCAGCATGAGTTAGTTTCCCATCCTGTGCGGCAGTTTCGTTAGTATCAACACCATAAATGTTTCCTACTACATCATCTGCAACACCTGATTGTGCGATAGATTTTGGTTTACCGTTTGAATCGTCGGTCATTGTCCATAGTGACATATATTATTCCTCTCTTTATTTGATTATTTATAAATTCCATGAATTTTTATTTGATTAGCAGGTTTATCTGTCATGGTTTTCTTTTCTTGATCATCATTACCTTTTTTTTCTTCTCTTTTGAGTCTATTATTAGTAATTCTTTCAACAAATGATTTACCATCACGAGTTCTGCCATCATATTTTGCTTTGTTTTCTTTTATTTTATCATTTATTTTTTGAAGTTTTTCTTCTTTCTTCATTGCTTTTGATATTGCTTTTCTTTTTTTGTGTAGGTATTCATCTGAATCGTCTACGTCACCGTCGTTGTCAATATCTTTGTCTTTACGATCATCAAAATCTTTTTTGACTGCCTTTTTATTTACAGGGTCAAGTTTTTCATCGATAACGGTTTCACTAACATTTTTTAATGAACCTTTCATTTTCTGAAATAATGATGGATCGTTTTCAACTGTCTTCAATACTTTTTGAAGAACCTTCATCATAACAGCACGAAGTTCTTTGTTTTGCATAGACTTTTCTGGATTCTTGAACGCTCTAAGTGCTTTTTGCATTTCGTCTTTGTTTACCAATCCCATGCGAAAAAGTCTTTTGATTTGCGGATCAATTTCTTCTTCAGTTATGAATTCTTCTTTCATATGATAACCTTTGTCATCACAATGATTGCAACCTTTACCTTCGCATTCAGGGCATTCAACCTTTGCTTCTTCTAGTTCAACCGATTCAACTTTAAAACCTAATAACTTTGATGCTTTTTTGGGACCAATGTTATCTGCCATGTAGTCACCAATTGCAAGTCTTGATTTAGGTGTACTTGACTTGGCAATTTTAGCAACTGCTTTGGTATCACCTTTACGAAGTAAAGCGGCAATTTTTAAAAACTTTGCCTTGTCCATAAGTTGCTTACCTGCCGCTTTTTCAAAATCGTCAGCGGCAGTATTTAGATCACCCTTTTCATTTGTAACTTCTTCTAGTTCAACTTCTTCTTTCAAAGGTTCCATACCAAGTTTCTTACGATATACATTCAGTTGTTTGATTATTTCTTTCTGTTTTGGTGAATTAGCAATGGCATTCAATGCTTTGTTTGTGAGTTTTAACATCATTAGTTTATCATTTTCTTCGAGATTCTCATCAAGTTCAACTTCTTCTTTGTAACTTTCTTTTTCTATCCAGTTTTTACCCTCTGGATTATATGCGTTATATTGACAAGAACTTTCATTAGTTGGTTTACCAAACATATCACCGCAATTTTTACAACACATATTATTCATGTCTTTTGATTCATGGATATCACCACTTAATTGATTTACAATTGTTTCTTCTAATGATTGTGGTTTGCTATCTAAATATTTCATTATTTTTTTCCTTTTTTATTTTGGGATTTTTTTGCGTTTTGGATATTTGTAATTCTTTGTATAACTTCTTGATATCTGGCAACCTGTGCTTGTGCCTGTGCTAATCTCTTTTGCATTTGTGCATCTTTTAATTTATCGGCATCATCTGCTGGATTAATTTCTTCTTTTATTTTACTAGGTATTTCATCATGCTTTGTTGAAGCAAAATCTTTTAGGTCTTTCATAGACATTGAGTCAGCAAGTTTTTTGACTTCATCCGATGCGTCATTAGGATCCATCTCACCTTTTTTCAATGCGTATGCCATTGCCATTAATTTTTGTTGTGATTGTGAAACTGCCTTTTCTTGGATTTCACCATTCTTTGTTTCGGACTTTAGATAATCACGTACTGTATCGAGATAGTCAACAGATTTTGTAAGTTTGGATTGAACCCATTCAGGTAAATTATCCATTGATTTTACAATAGGCATTAATTCTTTGACAGCATCCATTGCTGTTTGAAGTTGTGTCAATGCCATACCAGACTCGTCATTATATTCATCATTCTCTTTTTTAGGAGAACGAACTTCGGCGAGTGCATCTGACATTGCGCTGTATAGTTTTCTATAATCCATTACTTCTCTTCTATCTCTAAAACCAAATCTTTGGTTCCTTTTATTATTCTATGATACATCATTCTTGGTATGTAATAGATTTTACCTACTACTAATTTTTCAGGCATTCGATTGTCAAACTGTAATTGCCAATCAACACCTTCAAGAATTTTGACATATCGATCTTGTTTATCTCTATGCCATATCAAGTGTAAACTAAGAACATTTTTTTCGAATGTTCTTATTATCTTATTATTTATAACTTTTTGATTGTATGGGTTATCTGACATTTACCAAAAAAAGTTCCCACCGCCTTTCAAACCAAGTTGTTTTCCGTAGCGAGGAGTATTACACGCCCAATAAGCAGGTTTTGTTTTATCTTTTTGTGTTTCACATTTATGTCTTGCCGCAAACGACTTTCTTGCTTCAGGGTCATCAATTTTCACTTTCAAACCAGTGGTGTCTCCCCATGAAACTTTTTTTATGTTACCAGTTGAAGGATCCTTTACATAAACGTAAAACTTTTTTGGACCACCTCTTTTTGGTTTGTTAAGTTCGACATCATCATCCTCTTCAACAAGTGGAATATCCAATGGAACCTTTTTGTTTTCATATATTGCGAAAAGACCAAGATCAGTTTTAAACAATTCTTTATCTAGTTCTGAAACATTTTCAAGTAAACCTTGTTCGTAAAGTTCTCTCGCTTCACAAAATGTTTCATAGAATTTGATTGAGTATGGTCTGTAAATGTTTTCGTGAAAAGGTATATTATTTTTCAAGTGATGTTTTGTGCCTTCTGATAGTTCAAAAAATGGTTCAAAACTTTCTTTAAATTCTTTGAATCTTTTGAATGTTTGTCCGGGTGTTACATCGTGTGTATGCTTTGCATATTCGTCTGTTCCAATTTCATAACTTTCACCACGAACCTTTTTAGCAAGATCAGCATCTGCCTTTCCCCATGTTCCTTTTGATTTTGTAACAAAAGAATTAACTCTTGCATGTCCCCACTGTTCAGGTGTAGTACCGGGACGATGACCAGTTCTCCATGCGGCAACACCACGATTATAAACTTGTTTGAGAATACCGAAAGGCATACCAGATGCTTCTGATTTCTTTTTTAATGATTTGTCAGCGACACCTTCGCTAATATTAGATCGTTCTTGCCAACCTTGAGAGATTTTATTATCTGTAATTGGACCACCCTTTGCCCATGTATCGCATGTTCTTGCAGAATGGCATTTGAAATGATGCATCCAACAATAACCTAAACGACCATCTTTGTCACTGACTTTTCCGGGCATACATTCTTCCATTCTTGGTGAAATATCAAATGCTACACAATTACCGCAAAGAGATTTCTTTGCCGCTTTTTCTGAAGTGTCCCATTTATCTGCAATCTTTTTCCAGTAATCAGCAGGTTCATCAACATTCAATGGACCATACATATGATTCTCAATTGTAGAATTTCTATTTTTTGTATTCATTGCAACATCTTGTGTTGCAGGTGGGCAATCCATACCTTCATAAAGTTTTGGAAACTTCTTTTTCATCTGGTTTGTATGTTTAGAAGGTTTTGTCTTTGCAGATTTATCTCCCGGTGCTGGTTTGTATGCAGATGAATCATCATCTGATTTTTTAGTACCCTTTTCAAAGTGCCTTGCTCTTGCTTGCTTAGTTGACTTTGACATCTTGTCACCTTCAGCATCTTTTGCATAATACTTTGCAGGTTGTGTACCTTTACGATCTTTGATATCAGGATCTTCTTTTTCTACAATAATGTCGTCAATCCAAAAGTTATATCTCTCATTCAAATCTGAAATTGAATCACTTAATGCAGAAACCAAAACATAGTTTGGACCTTTTTTAATTATCTTACCAGAACGACCGTCTTTATTTTCTACGATGTCACCTATATTGAAAATATGATCATTGTAATACAATTCACGAATGTTATCTTCGCTTATATTCATATATTTTCTAAGGTCATTGTATAATTTCTCGCCTTGTTTGAAACCATTTGGTAAATTATCCATGAATGTTTCTTTATCACCAGATGCGGCAAAACCTCTCATCTTACTTGCAGACATACCAGCAACACCTGATCCATCAGTTCTTTGACCACCTGCTTGTACAATTTCTATTCCGTTGTAGAAATCATATTCTGGTTTTTTTCCTGACTTGTCGGTATATGATTTATCGTATAATTTCAGTTTTTCAAATTCTGCCATACGATCACTACCAACAACAACAATTAGTTTTGAATAACCAATCTTGCTTAAACTTTTGGCAATCTCGTATATTTGTCTACCAAGGTCTGTACGAATGTTTCTTTTGAATTTAGGAAACATTTGTTGCATGTATTTGACTTTTATATTTTGTGGTAGTGGATCTTTCTTTGGGTTCTGACTATGAGAAGGAACAATAACAAAATCGGCACGATTTTTCTTTGCAACTGATTCAATTTTTTTGATTAGTAATTCATGACCAGTTGTAGGTGGATTGAAACGACCAAACGTAACTACAACCGCACCTTTATCGTTTTTCTTTTGTTCTTCTAAATCTAAAAATGATTTCATTATTTTTTCCCTGTTCTTCTATCTATATGTAGTTTTCTAACTTTTCTAACTGCTTTAGTTACCAATCTATCTTTTCTTTCAGGTGAAACTTTTCTATCTAACATCTTGTCCATTTGAATTCTTTTTCCAAGTGAAGCATCTTTGTATCTTGACGGTGAATTTGTACCAAGAAATTTTTTCTGCAAAACATTTTTGACAGAAGGTCTTGCTCTTTTTTTTGCAACATCAAGTGTTGGATATCTTCTCATTGCTAATTCTTTTTTGCGTTGAAAAGATTTTTGCCGAGCACGAATACGCATTCTTCTTGAAGATTTAAATCTGTTCTTTCTTTTATCTGCATCAGTTGCTTTTTCTGCTTCCTCTCTTATGTATTTGAAAGTTTTCACTATAATCAATCTTCTTTGTTTCTCAAATCTTTATCAGAACTTGACATTTTTCTTCTTCTTTCAGAGTGTGCTTTGCGAAGTTTTGGTATCATCTTTTTAGCAATTCTATTAATGACTGCTTGTTTTGGTGCGATCTTTCTATCTATTTGTATTCTTTTTTGAAAGGGAAGTTTGCTATAATTCTTAGAAATATCTGGTCCCATAAGTTTTGCGATTACTTTGAACTTTGCTTTTTTCTTTGCTCTTTTCAATAACTTAGCAGTAGAAGGTGCTTTCTTCATTGATAATTTTCTTTTGATTTTAGTTGACGCTTTTCTTGCCAACATTTTCATTCTAATTCTTAGTTTTCTTCTTTGTGCTGGACTTAGAATTCTTAATTCGTTAATTTCTTCTTGTTCAACTAAATCATTATGTTCTGCAAAGTTTATTATTTCTTTATATGATTCTTCTCGTATTTGTTTAAATGATTTCATACTTCTTCCCTATAAGAAAGTATTTATAAATCAAGAGTCCCAAGATTTTATAGCGGTAAAATTATTGAAACTAAATTCCATACGGTCAACAAGTTTGACTGCTTTGCTTGATAATTTATCAATTGCAACGTAACCTTCTGGATTGACTGCTTTAAAACCATTATTTGTTTTGATAAATGTTCCCATACCTTTTACAGTATTCAATTTATCTACGATCAATTGTTTTGCTTGTATGATTAGATTTTGAAACTTAACAACATTTGTCAATGCTATCACATACCTTTTGAGTTCACGAATAGTTTCTTCTTTTCTTGACGTATATTTTTGTTTACCAGCATCTGATTTTACTTTTGCAATTTTATTGTCAAACTTGTCTTCTACCCATTGTAGATAACTTTTTGCAAACTGTGATGGGTTTTTGATTGGTTTACCTTCACGAACGAATGAGTTATAATAAGTTTTGATGTTTGCACCAGATAATTCACCTGTAAATGATGACTGCAATGACATAAAATTATCTAAGTCTTTTCTTTTGATTGTACGAAAAGTAGAACCAACTTCTGATAACACCTTTGTGATTTGATTAGTTTCGGTTTTTGTCATTGTTGCTTTACCAGAAACGTCACGGTATTTTGCATCGTCCATCCAGATTGTTTTCGGTGTTTTTAAGTTTGAAATATTTGCACCAAAAGATGCATTCATAGATTCAAGTGTGTCACCTTCATAAGTTGTGTGCCAAACGACACCTATCTTTGATGAACTTATCTTTTGACCTAATTCAGAATTTACAGGAACAGCATAAACGATTGTGTTTGGTTGAAATGTATGATATTTTTCGCCATCTATTGTTTCGGTTTTGATATCACCTTTGGTAAACATCAAGTCACCTTGAAGAACTTTACCTTTGATACCAAGTTTTGAAAATTCTCTAAGGGAAACTTCAAACTTCTTTTTTAACGCACCTTTGAGTGATGGGTCACTTTTGATTTCTTCTTGCGTTTTGTATAATTTTGGGTTTACGTTGAATACAGATTTCTTTGCTATAAAAAACTTGCCATCGGATGGATCTTCACCTGCGAATATTGCCGGTGCACCATCCCATTTTACTGTCATGTCAACTTTACTTGAAGAGTTACCGGCAAGCATGTCTCTTAGTGATTGTAGAAAGTTAATAGAAGCACGACCGCCATCAATACCAAAATTTAGTATCTCATCTTCGATGTGTTCAATATTACTCAAGGTGTAAATTTTTGCCTGCTTTACTTTCGGCAAGTGTTACACCTTGAAAATATACCTCCTTGTATTGATCGAATGTATTATACAACATATCTTACTCCCAGTTCATATTTCTTAGAATATCTATTTCCCTGTGCCAAACTTTTTAGAGTTGCATAAGGTATATTTTTATTTTCTTCCCAAAAATCTTTCAAACACTGATATTCTGTTTCTACACCGTTTTTTATTATAATTGCTTTTTTTGCCTTTGGGTTATTTGCACCATAATGATTTGGTTTTCTCCAATTTCTATTTACACTTTTAAAACCTATGCGTTTTTTTGTTTCTTCTGAATGTTTTCTACCGTACATTGGATTATTTTCACCGGAAACGCTACTCACCCTTCCCCATTTTCTCATCACTATTCTTTCTTCTTTCGAAAATTGTTTCCAGTATTCTTTTGTAGATTTAGAACACCCACCAAAACCACCATATGCTATATTATAGTATAGTGGATTATTTACTGCATCAAAATATTTTATCCATTTTACTTCTGATTTACACATCTGTTCAAAAGTTTCACATTCTTCAATAATCTCTTTTTTGAAATTCTCAATCCCATATTTTTTTATCGCTTCTTTTATCAATTTACCAGAACCAAAATATCTATCTTCAATTTTGTAAAATTTACGCATGCCGATATACATCTTGCCATTTACATTATTAGTTGTTTTATAGATGTATCCGTACATTATTTTATTTTGAAGTCAGTCCATTATACTTGACTGCCAAACCAGTTGGAAACTGACCAAGTTTTCTTTTACCAGCATGACCTGCTTTATTTGAACGAATAGACATTTTCATAGTCAATGTCTGGTCACCTGATTTTAGTTCGATGTTCCAATCTTGTTTTGAAGACCTTGAACTTTCTGCTTTTATAAATTTTACTTGTGGCAAAAATACACCAAGTTCATCTGTGTCAGTAACCTGTTCGAATGAATCTGAAATTGCTTTGATTACAATCGTTGGTACATCTGGTGCATCTCTTAGAATTTCAGATTTGATATATTCCATTGTTTCGTCTTTATTTTTATTGAAACGAGCGACAACACCTTGTCTCATAATTTCTAACATTGCATCATAATCTTTTTCATAACCACGATTATCTTTTTTATCGTATTCTTTTAGAATGTTTTCAGTGATAGAACGATCTTTATGTCTACCATTTTTACCACCATCAAAAGAATCTATACCGGGCATACCATCTATTTTAGAATAAACATTTGTATATGCAGTTTTTCTTAGATTGTCTAAACCTTTCGTATCTTTGAATGCAGTAAAGATTGGTCTAACATATGTATTCAGTTGTGGTTCTTTTGTTTTTTTACCACCTGCTTTTAGACTTACACCTAATAAACTTCCATCTCTATACTGTATGAACATATCTCCGGGATGGTTGCTTGGCACACCTTTTGGTTTTGCACGGTATCCCCAGAACACGTTTTGTATTGGTTTACCGTTATGTTCTTCAATTAGATATTTGTATACACCAATTGCGTTTTTCATTTTTTCTTGAAATTTTGATGATGTATCTGCTGAGTTGATAGTTTCTTGCGCCGCTTTTCTATCTGAAGCACCGACACATTTGAGTTTTGATACATCAAGTGTCATTAGATATTGATGAAAATCTTCTACTGATTTTGGATTGTATTTTGTTTCAAATGCAATACAAGGAAAAAGTTCTGTGATGCTTGAATTCAATGTAGTTTCTTGCATGCCACCTGATTTTGGTTTTACATTGATTCTGTAAATATGATCTTCATAGTCAGCATCAATCGGGTCAACACTTGAAGACGCCGATACAATTTTCGCACTAATACCTGCTTGTTTCAACCGTCTGAATATTTCATCACGGTCATTATCACGATCAGCAGAACTTACACGTATCATGGTTCTTTTTGTCGTGCTTTTAGATGTTTCTACTTTGTAATCAAACCCTTTGAAAATAGAAGCAGGCAATTCACCTTCTTTATCTTCGTCTTCTTCTGTTATAATTGATTTTTGTTCTTTTAATTGTAGTTTATTCCAAAATTCAAAAGATTGTAGTGCCATATGATTATTTATATTTTTATGTCAGTAAGGTTTGAAAACTTATCAAACTTGTTTGTAGTCATTGGTTTCTCTACCTTTTCGGTAATACCTTTCTGCCCATTATCAACTATACCACTTTGAGCGTTTTCTTCAACGTCATACAGTTTCATTTTTGCACGATTGATACCGACAACGAATCTTTTGTTTGTGTTTGGATCATTGTAACGATTTTTCAATTGTTTGACAATAATTTGACCAAGTTCTTCTAAGTCTTCGTTTGATATAAGAGCAAACATAAAGTCAGCAGTTGCTGGTAAACCAAAACTTTCTGAAGTGTCTTCAAGACCAATATCACTTGAAACAAAACCTGTTCTTGTAGTTTGTGTAGCAGAAACGATAGGTAAATCAAATTCAACGGCAAGACCACGAAGTTCTTCGGCAATTGCTTTGATGTAACTATAAGAATTGATTGAACCGCCCATACCTTTCATTCGTGACGAAGCACAAATATTCAGATAATCAATAAAGATAATATCTGGTTTGAAGTTTTTCTTAATCGATAGTTCTTTGAGTAACGCACGAAAGTGACCTGAATGTGCGGAAGCAGTTGGATACTCTTTGATAATCAATTTACCTTCTGTCTTCTTTCTAAGTTTTTCAATGCTTGTATCAAACATTTGTTTTGGTAAATCATGAAGTTCATCCATTGTGATGTCCATGAGATTTACGTCGATACGTTCGGCAATGCGTTCTTCTGCCATCTCCATTGTAATATACAATACATTTTTACCTTGCATCAAAGTTGAAGCGGCAACGTGACACATAAACAAACTTTTACCGACACCGGTGCCAGCAATAGCAATGTTCAAACTCTTAGAAGGTAGACCACCTTTTGTTATACGATTGAAATAATCTAAATCAAACTGAATACGCTTTTCTTTTTTGTGATAAAAATCATATCGATTTTCACCGTCTTCAATATAATCATGACCAACGCTTGAATCAAAAGAAACGGACAATGCGTTTGTAAGTATATCAGGAATCGCATCTGCTGTTCTATTCTTATCTTTACCGTCAATGATTTGAATACCAGAAAGCACAGCATGATAAACTGCTTTGTCTTTACAGAACTTTTCAGCAGTATCAACTAACCATTCGTTGTCGATATCTGTTTTCTCAATATCGTTCAAAAACTTAATTGCGTTTTGATAATCTTCTTCAGAAATACTTTTACGATTGTCAATCTCAATAGCAATACTTTCGTTCGTTGGAATCGTTTTATATT
>Ga0098048_1000540_pt1 | contig 17848 bp, 31 predicted proteins | sample 13_taG_FD_75052 | JGI IMG/M metagenome (GOLD analysis project Ga0098048, IMG submission 75052) | Marine viral communities from the Subarctic Pacific Ocean - 13_ETSP_OMZ_AT15268 metaG | ecosystem: Environmental > Aquatic > Marine > Oceanic | place: Pacific Ocean | collected 2015-01-16 | reverse complement strand
CCCCATCTCCATCTAGGTCGTACTGAGCATACCGCGATTTAGGCTCTAATTTCTTAGGACTCATTCTGTCTCCGAACGCTTAGGGTCGCGGAATATGATTTTCGTTCCAGCGTCCGATTGCGGTATTTCTCGAATAGCGCAGTACGTTGTGAAATACCTGTTGTTACCTAATAGCTTATTGATGTTGCCCGTATCTTGTGCGTTTAACGCCTGACTGTACTCAATGCACGAAGTCAACTCCACAAAGTAGAACTCTTGGCCGGTAGGTTGTCCACGCTCAAGCACAATTAAAACAAAGACCATCATTGTCATGCTTGAAGATCCAAATAGTCTTGCCGTGACACTTTAATTATCGAGGTATGTATTTCTCCGCTGCGGTATTCGTATACAAACTCGCTATAGCGAGTGATTGCTGCTATCTCTTTTGTAGAATTACGCGAAATGGAATCGACCCTGTAAGCATCGCGCAACTTATCAATTCCGTAATACGGGACATTCACGCTATTGGGAAACGGCGGTATTTCCATCATAGCCTGCGCTTTTTCTTGACCGCTTGAGTTCTGACGGCCTGTGGCTTCATCAAGTCCCAAGTAAGAAGCTCGACATCAAGTTGATGTGCGGTTCCGAGAACACGAGACATCGTGTTCTGAACGTAGATCATTGCCCCATAACCACACTGTTGATGGTTGTAACGCATCCACTGCATAGCGATACAATGCCGATACGAGGGAGGATTGACTAGCTCTAACATGCGCCACTCTCTCAAATCACAGAATAGATTTGGGTTGGCGGGGTCATACTCTAATTCTGCTTGAGCATTATCTCTATTAGCTGTTGAAGCTTCTGGTCGCTGGCTTTGGCTGTCTCGGACTGCTCCGCCAATGAATCCACGATAGCTTCTATTTTGCTTGCATTCACTGCTGCCAACTTTCCCGTTGCTTGCTGTTCCTCTACCACATCAACAACTGCGGCCTCAATGCGATCCACTTCTTCTTGCGTGGCCTGCGCCTGTGCTTGTGATGCTCCCCACACCATTGCACCAGAAAGGGCTGCTGCACCGATAGGTAGCGCCCAAGTTGGGATTTTTATTGTGCCTTCACTCATATCAACCTCCTAAAAACTGTGGCACCAAGATGCTCACAACGATCAAACCCATGATCCACCACAGTCTGTTGCCATAGCGGTCAATCTTTTCATCCAATCTGTCAAACCTTTCAGAGCCATTTTTGAGCCGCTCTTCTATGCGCTCATACCGCAGAGCACACTCGCGCTCATGCGTATTAATCTCTTGTAAAGCCTTATCGCCTTTATCCAAGCCCCATTCCTCTGCTAGTGCGAGATAGCACATTATTTTTTCTTCTTGGGTGCCTTTTCTAGCGTCTTCTCAAGTCGTTTCGCTTGAGCGGCATGTAAGCGGCTTGCGCCCTTAAGTTCTTTAATCATCTTGCGCTTCTGCGCTTCGGTCATAACACCCATGACTACTCCTTTGCTTTACCAACGTTGAGTGCCAAAGCCTCAATTATCGGATAGACCCACTTGGATAGAAACGCATCATCTTTCGGGGTGGGCGTGGCGGCACAGATTGCAGATGCAATTACTGACAATGTTGTTAAGGTGCTTACAATTTCTATTAAGCTCATTAGTGCTCCTTGAAGTCTTCGGGCAGACCTTGTGTCGTCTCAGGCTCTTCAACAGGCTTAACACCTTCAACGATGCTCTGGGTGTAGGCTTGCAGCAATACGTTACGCTCTGCGATCTGCTGTTGCAGTGCAGCGATTTCACGACGGATCTCTGCGACTCTTGCGATGTGAGCCTGAGTCTCGACCTTTAGATCACCAAAGTTGTATTCTTCGTCGTTAATTACGACTTTGTTTTCTTCGCTCATTACCACGGTACTCCTGTAGCTTGCGTTGCAGCCCGATCAATTTGACTTTGAACGCGAGCAGTACGGTTAGCCTCAATGCGAGCTTTGTACTCATCAGCAGTTTCGTCGCCCTCTTTGTTGGCTTCCCATATCCAGCCTAGAACGTCACTTTCCTTAAGGTCGGCATAAGCAATGTATCCGCTTGCAGACGCATCATAAGTAAAAAGATTCTTGCCGCCTTCGCTTGCGCTTTCACCACCAGAGCCATCGCTCAATGCATTGCAAGCCCAATACGCTTTAATAACACCACCGTCAGCGTCTACATGAGTCATATCAATAACCGACCAAGTTGTATTTATAGCCATTTGTTATTCTCCTATTAAATTGCCGAAATAATGAAAGCTAAAAGGTCAAGATAGTTTACGTTATAGGTTTGTGTACCCGTTTTTTCCATTCCTGTTTCTGTTTGCTCTGTATCGTCTTCAAGAGATATAAGAGCATAATCATGAGCATCTAACCCCTCTGCCTCAAACGCAGCAACAAGTTGTTGAGCAATAATACCTATACGAATTTTTGCATCCGCACCTTTTGAAACAACGTCTTCTTTGAATTTGTACTTGCGAACCAGTCCTTTACACGCAATTGCTACCCGCCGTTCTGTTTCTGATAACTCTTCAATATCTTGCTTCAGCTTTTCATCTGATGTGTTTAAGGCGTTTTGAGCAAAAATTGTTGCCCAGCGATAAGAAGATGAGCCTAAGTCTTGTGTGTTGTTAGATCCATCGCCATTAGCGTTTGATGGAAGAGTAGCATCGCTCCCAATTACTATCCCGCCGCCACTATTTGGCGATCCAAGGGCTACTTGATTTCCGGTGCTTTTTGTACTCAACGCCCCAGCTTCAGTGCTTCCATGAAAAAGCCGTATCAGCTTTCCATTATTGCCCCTAACGACGTAAAGAACGTCATCATTATGAGATGCGCTTCCTAAAACTAAATGACCGCTGCTATTGAAAAACCCTCTTGTTGGGCCATTAACACCAAATGCTAACTGACTAGATGAATGGTCATAATCAATAAACCCAGCGCCATTGTCTTGAGGATCACCGAAACGTATTTGTTGACTTACATTGTTAGGCGTTAAGAATTGCAAAATAGCAACGCCACCTGCTTCAAGTGTTAAAACAGAACTTGCGTGGGCGGTTACTCCTCCAGCATCGCCTGTTCTGACATGTAGCAAGGAATCTGGGGTCGTAATTCCCACCCCTACTTTTCCTCCCTCTGACATATCAATAGCAACTGGGGTAATTAAGCTACTACCGTCTGTGCCTCTAAATTGAATGTCACCATCGGCAATTACATTTTGGATTACCGCTGTGTTGCCATCTTTTTTGAGGTAGAGGTATTGAGTGCCGCCATCTAAAAACCTGACTTCGCCAGCGTCATCAGCATCAAGTTTTATGTTTCCAGAAACATCAAAATCTAAATTTCCATCAACTAAAATGTTGCCGTCTGTACCATCTGAAAACAACGACATATCAGAACCAGCGCCAAAAACAATTCGATTGTTATCGGCCATTTTCTGCCAGCTACCAAATATAGCTGTGCCGCTATCTGACATATCAAGGGTTAGGGCTGTAATCGTTGAGCCGCCATCGTTGCCTTTGAATACAAGGTCTTTATCCGAAACCATTGAACGAATAATGAAATCATTGCTGGTCATCTGGAAAGAACCAATGTTCCCACCATCGTGGTAGATGCGAACTATTTCAGCATCAGAATCAAGAATTAGTTCTCCAGAAACGTCCAAGGTTAGGTTGCCATTAGGCGCAGATATCAAACCATTAGCCCCAGAGTTACCTATTGAGATATCTCCGTCATTTCCAAATACAGCAGCGCCACTGTCGTTGACAATTAAATTATTAGTACCGCCAACAGTAATGTTGCCGCCAGAAGTTATTGAGCTGTTAAACGTAGCCGCACCCGCCGCTGACATATCAAGGGTAAGGGCTGTGATTTCTGAACCGCCATCATTGCCCATGAATATCATGTCATTGTCTGAGGATTCAGATTTAATATGGAAATTACTGCTACTTCTGAAGAATGATCCGTAATGTGTTCCGCCATCTTTCAACAAAACACCGTTACCAGAGCCTTGAGTGTCTGCATCAAGGACAAGCGCTCCAGCAACGTCCAGCGTTAGGCTGCCGCGTGGAGTAGATATGGTTGATCCTGTCCCCATCGTGAAAACAAAAGTCTGTGTGCCACCATCCTTAAAACGTATGTCCTCACCGTCCGCGTCAAGAATGATGTCTCCTGCAACGTCCAGCGTGAAATCGCCAGTGCCATTCTCAAGATAACCATTGGAATTATCGTGATAGAAAACAATGTCACCATCAGTACCAAGCCTTACAGCATGATTATCAGTAAGCCTGACATCGTCAGCAAAAAACGCTGTGCCACCTGCTGACATATCAAGTTTTAGTGCATCAATAGTCGACGAGCCATCTACGCCTCTGAAAATTATGTCTTTGTCAGCAACCTCCGCGCTTATCAGAAAATCAGAAGAACTGTTTTGTAAGCTGCCCACTAACAAGCTGGCATCTTGAAAGTAGATGCCTCCCCCATCAGCGTTGAGCAGGATGTTCCCAGCAACGTCTATGGTCAGATCGCCAGAGGACAGATCAATCTCTGTTCCGTCTATTGTGATGTTATCTACAACTACACCAGCGTTGGCTGTGAGAACGCCTGTGACGCCTACCGTTCCACCCAAGGTCGCGTTACCACTTACATCTATGGTGCCATTGACATCAATAGCCGTAGCCGTAAGGTCAATCTCATCCGTAGCGCCCAGCGACAAGACCGTAGCAGACGAGCCTTGTATGAACTGGCTCGCGTCGTTGAACATGATCTTGTTGGTGCTGTTCAGCGTTAAGCCAGATCCGTCTGTGTGCGTAAGCGTTGTGTCGCCATCTGCACCAAAGGTAATAACTGCGCTGTCGGAGGTAAACGTCAGGTCATCGTCAATGAACAGGTCAGGGATAGACAGGTCTTGGAAGGCATCAACCATCGCAGCGCCAGATCCAGCGCCGTCTGAGTAGATAGCTTTGGTCTGGCCGTTGGGGACTGTGACTGTCGCGCCACTGCCCTGCTTGATGATGATGTTCTGTGACCCCGATGTGCTATTTTGTATGAGCCACAGCTTCGAGACGGTATTCGGCCCAATGGTTATGGTGCAAGCAGAGTCTAAAGTGCCAGTATACTTGAGGAACAAACTCCTACCGGGATCAGTAGAACCATCAGCAATAGTAGTGGTATGAGTATCCGCATTAGTGGTTATTGCCTCTGTGCCGAATGAAAAGGCTTCAGCAACTAACGATAAATTTGTATTTGTGCTTGTGCCCCAAGTTCCGCTTTCGTCCCCGGTGGCGATCTCTTTGAGACGTAAATCGTTGGTATAAACTGCCATTTTAAGCTACCTCTTCCCAATTTGGTGTTTGACTATCTGATACAGTAGACCAGCTTGGTGTTTGACTATCCGTAATGGTACTCCAATTTGCGGTCTGGTCATCATCTATTGGCCCCCAAACATTTACTGGAGTTATTTCTGCGGTGGCACTGACTCCGGTGGGCGTAGCGTTAGCCCCCGCTGTAGTCGATACCGTCCCAACAGAAGCTGTTGCTGCAACGCCTGTAACACTAACTTTGTTTTCTGTGCGTACTGAAATGACACCAAGCGCGGACGTTCCAACAACGCCTGTAGCTGCAACAACTGCCGCCGCATCAGTGGTAACGGAGCCAACCGATCCCGTTCCAGAAACGCCTGTGACAATGACTGTTCCCGAAGCGTCAACCGTGATTGTACCAACTGCGGACGTACCAGCATTGCCTGTGACACTTGTGCTAGCCGCTGCTGTAATGGTGACAGAACCGACACCGCCTGTCCCTGCAACTCCTGTAACGTCTGTGTTAGCCGCTGCCGCAACGGTAACTGAGCCAACCGCGCTTGTGCCAGAGACACCTGTAACTGAGGTGTTGGCCGCTCCTGATACTGATACGGAACCAACTGCCCCAGTCCCTGATACGCCTGTAGGAGTGACGTTTGCACCCGCTGTAACAGTAACTGAACCGACTGCGCTCGTACCTGCAACGCCTGTAACCGACGCATTAGCTGCTGCTGCAACGGTGACAGAACCGACTGCGCTCGTACCTGCAACGCCTGTAACCGACGTACTGGCATCTCCAGATACTGTGACTGTACCAACTGCTGAAGTGCCTGCGACACCCGTGACAAGGACTGGAGCCTCTTCGCTCCATGCGCCCTCACCCCAAGTGCCTCTACCCCAGCCAGTAACATTCGCCACACGTTAAATCCTATGCGATGCGAATGATCGCGTTAGATGCGTCAGCGGTTGGAAACTGAATAGTAAAATCACCTGCCGTGCTGGTCTTATCGCCACCAAAGTCAAGCGCACAAACTGCTGGGTCGCCAGAGGCAGAATCATTGAATATGAGTGCCCCTCTCGCGGTTACTGTTGCATTTGAGAACGTCAAGTTGGCAAAATCCGTAAAGGCTGTAGTGCCTGATGTGGTCGGGTCTACACGAGTGAGAGCTGCGCCCTTTGCTGTATAGTTTGTTCCGCTTACTTCGTTTGATGTTGTGTACGCTGTTGTACCTGCGCCCAAGCTGGCGCTGCTTGTATACAACGCAAGATTAAACGTGCTGCCACCAGAGTTCTTAAAGTTATGGACTGCTTCCATAAGTTCTTGTTTGAAACTGGTGCATAGTGCTGTCGTGATAGCCATTATAGCCTCCTGATTATATTAGCCATTTCACTCTGGCCTTGTTTTTCCAACTCACCTATAAGAGTGGTTCGGTCACTCTTAATAGCTTCCTTAATGTAGTACAAAGCCGCTGATTTTACTGCTTCTTTGAACGCTTTGGCTTGTTCAGCAATAACCGGATTACAGTCACTACCTACGCTAACAACTCGGTCTGATATAGCCTGTGCCCAAAATTCTGGGTCGTGCCCTCTGTTAACAGTGGTGGCTACAGAAACCGCGCCTACTTCACCAAAAAACATGTTACGTGACTACCTGTCTATATTGCCCATCTCTATAGGTATCACTACGTAACTTACCGTCACCCAACACTTTAAGAAGAGTAATAGACTGCCCAAACATTTTGTCATACATCGCGACTAGATCAGGTTCGCCTTTCATAAAGCGTAGAGCTTCTACTAAAGAACCATTTAACAGCGCAGAGTCAAAATTTTCACCAAGCCAAGGCAACGTGCTAGCAGTAACAATAGACTCTGGGTAATACCCATAGTGCAGTTCTACAGTTAAGTTAGCGCTAGGAGTAGGGCCAAGAATAAATCGTTCGTCGTTAAAATTAGCGTAGTGCTTGGGAGTGCCCGTAGACGTTGGAGTGGGGTATGCCTCACGAATAAAGTTAACGTCTTTGTTTAGCAAAAAATCAAACGACCCATCAGTATTAATTACCGCCAAACTGTATGTGTACAAATAATCGGTGGGCACTTCTAAGTATTTGTTGCCCGACGTTATAGTCCCAGACACATTTTTGCGAAGCGCAGGGAATTGAACAGTGTTATATATAAACTGTTCTGTCTGTTGCACAAACAAGGCAAGCTCGTCACTTGTAAATGTAGACTCACAAATGTCCTGTATGTTTGCCGTTAACTGTGAGTAAGTCATACTCATGTGTTATGCCATCGGCCCTCTTGCCATCGTGCCTTTTGTAGCCGCGCCTGTACCACGTACTTTAATGCCTGTGGTTTTGACACCTTTCATGTTTGGTTTAGGAGCGTCTTTTACCGGCTTTACTGTGCTTAAATTTTTCATAAGGTCACCTAAGTTGTTGTTACCGTTACTGTACCTACTTCCCCTGTAGCAACAAGGTTACTAGGAGTTAAATTAAAAGGATCATTACCTGTACCTACAGGGTTCCAACCCCATTGTATTCCTCTGCTGCTGTTGTCTCCTGATGGCCCCAAACTTCTATCAGGTCTTGGATTACGTATAGCTTGCGGGTCATTAACAGGAAACTCACCTAACTTGAGTTGTGGCTGGTCAGGATTCCAACACTCAGGACACGCTTTGAGGTTGGTATCTTGTCCTTTCCGTACTAAGTTTTTAAGTTCCCGCAGCTTGTACTGAAACCCACAAATATCGCACTCTGCAATAGCGCGTTTTGTAGAAGCAAAACGATTAGACATAACTTATTTTGGGTACAAAACGCGCTGGTGTTTTAACTCTATCTTCTTCTGCGGCAAGCCTAAACTGTTCCTCATAAATATCTTTAAGCAAGGGGATACGCGGGGCTAAATCTGGGTCTTTCATAGCTATGTAATACGCCAGACCCGCCACGAGACATGGTAAGAACCTAAAGTTCATATCAGCGGTCTCTATGCCACTACCGGCGTCCTGTACCCTACGCATACGGTAGTATTTGAATATATAAGTGTCATCTTTATCTGGCACCGGCCATACATTTATAGTCGGGTTGTCACGCAATCGCTCTATCCAAACTTGAATCGGCCTACCTTGAGTTAGCTTGTTTGGTATAGACGCATATGTACTGACACTTATGCGACTGATGGTTAAGTCAGACTGTGTGGCAGTGTCACCGCTATTTGTGCGTATGACTTGCTCTAGCAGGTCAATGGTGTCGGCGGGTAAGTTGTACTCTGACGTGCCTTTAACAAGTGACACAGTGCCCTCGTCAATAGTCCACAAATTAATCCCACGATTCTGCCACTCTATGGTCAGCAGATTCATAGACCTACGTGCTGTGCGAAGATCATACCCAGAACGCATTTCACGGCCCGCACGCTCCCACGCCTCTTCAGCGATTTCCGTGAAGTCCATATCAAATGCTGTTGTTCCAGAGGTAGCCATTTACTTCTTCTTAGCTGTAGCTTTTTTAGCTGGAACCTTTTTAGGAGCTGCTTCTTTCTTAGGTGCCGCTTCTTTTTTAGGCGCAGGCTGTAGTTCAGCTAACGCTGCATTTGCCTCTTCTTCGCTCATCAAGCTAGCGTTAACAACAGCATAAGTGCCGTCTTCGTTTTTACTACCAACTTGAAATACGGGCCTACCATCAGAAAAACTACCGTTCTGAAAAACCTCTAACTTACCCATTCTTAGTACCTCTTACGTACAGAGTTTTCTTTCTACGGTTGCTCATTACAGCCCCGCAACCTTTATGATTTTCACGAATCATACCACCTGCTTTTGCAGTTCTTACCTTCGCCTTTGGCGTGTTCGATACTACCGTTTTGCCTGTTGCCCCAGCCTTTTTCTTTTTACGCGCTGTGGTAGCACGTTCAGACTGACTCAATGACTGCGCCTTAGATCTTGGCAAACAACGATCTGGGTTCTTCTTATCTTTTGACGTACCGCATGGCCCCTTGATCTTGCCATCGGTGCCGATACGAACCCACTGTTGGTTACGCCATTGTTTTAATTGTCCCATATACCTAGTCCCAAGCCTCTAGGCCCATACTCTTGTTGATGACTGTATTGCCACCAGCCGCCGTATAGCCCCCAGCAAGCGCCTCACGCAGTCCTTGCTCGGTAACATCATAAGAAACAGGCTTTGCCAACAAGTCAAAATCTTCTTCCCAGTTGTCTATTGTCTGATCTATTACACTACTTGTAAGTGTACTATCTTCCGCTAGGTCAAGTTTTATGTTGTCAATAAACCATGTCTTGAGTTTAGCAAGGTCAGCGTCGTCGTCCGCAAACAACGTGCCGTATTTAGTACCTGTCTGCACCCGATATACGTCCATTACTTCTTCTTTTTCTTGCTGCCTTTGGCGTAGCTAGGGTCTTTGCAATACTTAGATGCGGCCATGTTTGCATAAGCAGACGGGTAGGTATCAAAGGTGCGTTTAGCCCACGCCTTACCAGAAGGGCATATCTTGCCCCCCGACTTAACCTTCCCGCCTTTCTTATAGTAGTGTCTCATCGCATCTTCGCTGGACGTACACCCTTACGAGCTATACCAGCACCGCGAACCTTACCACCCTTGGCATAGCCCTTAGACTTCATACCGCCTTTGGCGTAACCCTTAGTCTTCATCATGCCGCCTTTGGCCTTGAACCCCATCTTGTTACGCACTTGCTTAGGTAGCTTTTTAAGACCCGTATTACCTTCTGGTGCGTCTTTCAACCCCCCAGCCATGTAACCTTTGGTCTTCATGCCACCCTTCGCCATACCTTTGGCTTTCATCTTGCCACCAGCTTTCATACCCTTGGCTTTCATTTTAGAGGTCATCTTGCCACCAGCTTTCATACCCTTGGCTTTCATTTTAGATTTCATCATGCCGCCTCCTGCTTTTTTGACCGCTTTCTTTTTCGGTGGACGCTTACCGTCGTTCTTGTCCATATAGTTCAGATACTGGCGTAAGCTCATACCCGTATTAGTCAACTGCTCTTTGGTAACATTAGCTTTTTTCTCAGCACCTTTGTAATCAATACCCACGTTACGACCACCCTTGCCTGTTACAGTAGGAGCGCCTTGAACACGAGTTTTACCTTGTTTAGCGTTCAAATAGTCGCGTAGGTTAGTAAACCCAGCATCCTTAATCATTTTTGGAGTTACAACAGCGGGTTTAGACTTTGCGGCCTTAGCAGCAGCTTTTTTCTGTTTATTTTCTTTGTCCACCAACTTTTTGTTCATAGCTGGGTTGTTGTATGCTCGACGGACGACTGTAGGCTTAACTTCTGCTTTCGGTGCTTTAGGTCGTTCAACTGCTGTTGTTGATTGCTTGTCAGCTTTTGGTGGGCGAGGAGTAGTTGCAGGGGGCTTCGTGGGCTTTGCAGCATCTTTTATTGGAGAGGTAACGCCTTGCGGTTTTCTCTTATTCCTTGCATCCTGTAAGTCATCCATACGAGTGTTGCGCGTGCGTCCTGCTCCACGACCTCGACCAGTAGCCCTTTTTACGGGTTTATCTTTCGTTCCCCTACCAAAACCAAAAAATGCCATAACTTACTCCGCGTATAAGTTGTTAAATATCTGATTGGTATCTAGCGTGTAGTCCAAATCAGACTTGCTGTAATGCACATACTGAGAAGGTCTAAAATCTGGTGCCCCCTCCCCTGTCTCAAACCATGCTGGATGAGTAACACGTACTCTATTGTTGGGCAGGGCTACTATGTTCCCTGTCCACTCGCCAGCATCTAAGAGTTCCATGACGTGACTCTGCTTATGTTGTGCGGGGTCATCGCCTATTTCCGAATCTGTGTAGTCCACCGTAAACATGTACTTTGCTGGGTAAAACTCACCGTCTATCTTTGCCAGCCAAGGGCATGGTGTTGCCCTGTCAAGCACGTAAACAGCGTGCGTGCGAGAACTACAGTCCCAAGGCTGTGCCCCCCATACGTCCATAGGCACCGGCCACTCGTCATACGGAGTGTCACCGCATAACGCTGTTATAGGCATACGTGCCCACATAGCGCCGCCGTGTACATTGGGTTCATTCTCGTCATCGTAAGTTTCTGCTCCAGTAAAAATTACCTGAAAACTCAAACATCTGCAGGGTATAGTCGTAACCGCGATAGCCATAGCGTGAATAAACTCGCCGTGGTACTTCTCATGGTTATGGGTATACTCCCGCCGCACCCAGCACTTAAAGTGCGGGATGTTGCTTTGTAAATATGCCAATTTAGCATCTCCATCTTCTTCGCGCCTGTCGCAGCCTTGAGTTAGGGTCTTTCGCTGCTTTAGGGAATTTTTTCATTTGACCCGCTGAACGCGCACAGAAAGACTTTCTGCGTGTCGCTCGTTTGCCCGTAGGACTTTTCTCGGTAACCGCCGTCTGCAATTTGCTTCCGGGGTTCTGTCGTCTGTACTTCGCAACGCCTTTCTTTGTCATCCCAGCGCCAGATTTAGTGGGACGTTTATCCCCACTTTTCACAGACATGCCAGCCATACCACCCTTCTTAAATGAAGGGCAGCTATCAGCTTTCTTTTTGTAGTAGCTACGCAAGGTTATTAACCAAACTTCTTACGTAGATACATTACGACAGTGTAGGTATCACCACTGCTGGCTCCGACTGTGGTGAACTTTACGTCCCCCGTCTTGCCGGTTCCTGCATTGTTAACTAGCCCACCAAATATAGAGTAGTCGTGATCTCCGCTTTGGTTTTCACCTAACTCTATTGCCATAACATCTGTGTCTGCATCAAACAAAATGCGGACTTTCATGCCTATGCACTGCCACCATATACGCTCTATATTAACGTCAGTACAAGACAACCCAGTGCGTGAATCTGCTTCTAACGCACTCACATCTATCTTGGTAACGGCAGACTCGCCAGTACCGTCAGAGATGTTTGTTAGTTTGATAGCCACATAAGACGGCCCATCAACTATTGTTTGAGAAGCTACTGCATCAGCCATGACTGCCTCCTAAGATGCGTCAGAAGAACTACTGATACCAAAGAACTTCAATACAATCACAGTGTCACCACCCGGATCACCAGACACAACAAGCTCTACTTCATCAGCAGTGGCTCCTGCAGCGGAGGTGGTTCCTCCAGACATGCCAAGAACACCGTTACAAGGGAAGAACCCTTTGAAGCCCGTGCTATTAACTGCCGCAGAGATACCGTCTACAAACCCGTCAGTATCGGCGTCTGTGCCAATGTCATTAAGGGTGACAGAGTTAGCTGCAGCGGTTGTAACAGCAACCGTTACACCCATAGGAATGAAGTTTACTGGGATTCCAATAGACCCTTCTTTTCCTGTGGTAGCACCGTCAGCAACAGTGATTGTGGTGGTGTAGGTTTGCAATGTCATGGTGCTTGTTACGCCACCAATGCTGCTATCTTTTGTGATTGCTTGAAACCCGTTTTCCGAACGGACGGGGCCGTTAAACGTAGTATTAGCCATATGGATCTCCTGTCGTGGCTAGTGTCAGATGCGGGATTGCACCTGTCAGGGATAGTTGTTTTATACAGTAGAAAAAGAAAAGGGGCAACATGTGCCCCCTTCTTATGTAGCGTTTTACGCTCCGGGTGATCCGAAAATCCCAAGTGGGTCGGATACGCCGAAAGAGTAGCGCTCGCGGGCTTTATATCGCGAGTTGCCCGTATCGAAGTCTGCATCCATAGATGTAGCCATCGGAGAACGAACAAAATGCTTTAAGCCATTCGGAATGTCAGTGGTCAAGAACCACGCATCCGTGTCAGTCAAGTAATGATTGATCGTGTAACCGCCCGATATAGAGCCATTGTTACGAATTGCGTTCAAATCATTATCTGCCGTGCCAGTTCTACCTTCTGTTTCTAACAAACGAGTTGCTACAAATTGAAGGTTAGTTGGTACGACCAACTTAACAGGTCGTGAAGCAATCAACAGTCCACGCTCATCAGTCCAACCAGCGATCTGAATGACAGCGGCTTCCAAAGAAGTCTCGTTCAAGTCAGCACCCGTTGAAGGTCTGTTTGAGTTGGTTCCGCCAGAAACTAGCGGGTGATCTGTTGCACAAAGCGTCTTGCCGTCACCGTAAGTGGTGCCTGCAGCAAACGCATTGTTAAGGATTGCAGCACCTTTCACCTGCTTGGTGTACGCCATAGCGCGTGCCAGAGCCTTCGTATAACGTGCAGAGAGCGAATCGTAGAGATTATCTTCAATTGCTTCCTCAGTGATCGAAAAGCCCATAGCCACGGTCTCGTGCGTATAACGAGCAGTGAATGCTTCCTGTGCGTTGTCATACTCAATCGCAGCACCTTCGTCCTTGACGGGTGCGGCGGAGAAACCTGACAACTTGGTTTCTTCTTCAAACGAACGATCAGAAGTCTCTTGTTCAAAGATTTCCGTATGCTCGTCTGTGTACTTAGCGTACTCCATGCCAAACAAAGCGTTAAGCCCCGGCAGGAGTTCTTTAAGTAATTGCGCTCTTGAAATAGCCATTTTACCTTACTCCCTATGTGCCAGTGGTGTTGCTAAATTGATGCCCTGCGTTCCACTTAACATACGCTTCCGTAAATCCGCCAGAAGAGTTCTTGGTTTCTTCAACCAAGGCAACAATGCGGAAAGGAAGTGTATTAGTAGAAGCAGACGTATCTGAAATAGCACCAGCGGAATTACCTGTTACGGAACTCCCAGTGTTGTCTACTCCAGCCACGTTAGCGCCAATGTCAGTGATAGCCAAGTCAGCAATCGTTGTACCAGAAGATACAACCGCGACCTTGAACAATACATCCGTAGCGTCACACACATATGCTTGAATATCTGAAGCAGCGGTGCTAGCTGGGTAGTTTTGTCGGAAAGTCACTTGAGACGTGCTTGGATCGGTGTAAGTAACACCCATAAAGACTCCAATAGGAGTCATGGCAGCGTCAAACGTATCACGCTCGACAGTGCCGCCAGCAACTAACTTAACAGCATCTCCGTAGAAAATACTCGTGCCATAGCCACTGGCTATACCGTATTGACGAGTAGTACCTACGTATGGAACACCACTAAGCAGCTTTACCGGCCTTAGCCCATAGGGGGCATCAACTGTTGGATAAGCCATGTTAACCTCTTAACAAAAATTTAGGTTCCTTTACCAAAATTGGTAACTTTTGTGCTGCGCTCGTTGAATAAAGGCATACGAGGGTCGTTTTCGCGCATGAGGTTGTTGTCTACAGATTGCATCTGTTGCCTAGCTTGAGTTTCGTAATGTTCGTTACGCTCCTCAACCATTTCTACTGGAGCTTTACAGAGCAACAGTCCGCCCTGAGTTATATTGCCTTCAAACCTTTCATTGTGGTCAGACAATATCTCTGGGTGGTCTTCTGCTTTTATAGGCTCCCAACCTTCACGTAATTTTGAGGAAACATTGCTAGCGTCTGTTATTCCCAGAGTGGAAAGACGTATCCAACGTGTTGTGTAGCCTGCTTCGACTTCAACATGAGGTAAGACTTCTGGTTTTACCCAGTGTCTTTTACGAGACTTAGTGTCCCGCGTGTCGTGGTCTCTCTTGATTCTGTTCTCAGCCATTATCAATTTCCTCTTTCTAATGCAGCCATTTGTTTGGCGTATTCTTGTGGAGTTATACCAAGACGTTTGGACAAAGCTACTTGTGTTGGCGTTAATGTAACCTTTTTTGGTTTAGTGCTCCGCGTAGCGGGTGCCACCACATTTGAACTTCGTTTTGCTGTCTGCTTGGGAACTTCCTCCTCAAATTGGTCTGGAAATACTTGTCGCATACGAACGTCAATGCGCTCGTAGTATTCATCACTTCGGGGGTCTACCCCATCGTTCACTAGCTTTTGATGCACACCTAAAGCAAAACTTTGCATTTCGGGGTCTGTATCAAACCAAGAGTTATTTGCTTTCCACTCTTCGGCTCTAGTGTCGCGGTAAACCTCTTGAGTATTCGTTGGTTCAGTGTCTTGTACAGGACTTTCTTCTTCCTGTAAAGCGGGTATTCTGAAGTTATTTAAGCGTTCTGACTTTAACTTAGCAGAAGTTAGACTTTCCTGTGCGTCGACAACCGCCTCAGAATTGCCTTCTTCGTAAGCAACCCTATACGCCTGTTTTGCAGACTCTATCTCAGAACTAGCATTCTTCTTTGCTTGTTCAAGCAAGGCTTCTTGGTTTTTAGCTACATTGCCTTTTAACTCCTTGTTTTCATCAACAAGTTTTTGCGCTAACCGTTCTAGCTCTTGGCGCTCACGTTCGGCTGCTTCTTTAGCTCGACGTTCATCATGGTAGCTTTTACTAAAATGCTTGAGGCGGTTCTGAACTTTCTTAGAGTAGTTCTCTAATTCTTCTTCAGTAACGTCACTGGGCGGTTCAGAAGGCTTGCGATTACGGTCTGCTACAGGAGTATCGTCGACGACCTCAATGTCAAATTCATCTTCTGCTTCCGGTTCAGCTTCAGCTTCAGCTTCAGCTTCGACCTCAATTTCAGCCTCTGTCTCTTTATAGTCTTCGGCTGTCTTTTTACCGGATAGGTCAATCTCCATTGCACCGGAGTCTTCCACTTCTACCACCAATTCTTGTTCTTCGTCATTAGGAAAATTAAATTCCACTTTTTGAAACGGCATAACTTACTCCTTATACTCTCTCTATACCACGAGGGTCTGGTACAACAGCTTCAATAGAGTCATCATTCATCAAACGATACTCTTTACCGCCTATTGAGAACCTAGTCCCTGTATTAGCACGGAACATTACATAGTCCCCTTGCTTGCACCACGGGCCAGTAGGGAATCGTTCTGCGTCAGAGTAGGCTTGTCCGCCCATATCCAACACAAGCCCGATAATCGACATGACTTGTTCATGGTTTTTTGTGTTTACAGATTTAAGTAAGTCAGTGCCATCAAACGTCTCTTCAACGTGTGGCATAGCAATCAACACTCTGTACCCCACAGGCACGGGTATCTGAGCCTCAAACTCTTCTTCAGTAACAGTTGCTTGTGCAATGTCAGTCATCTCCATACTCCAAATTGCGCGAGAGGTCTTCTACATAGCCCAGACAGGTTTCGAGACCCCGAATTAAACCTGTGGTTTCCTTATACATGGAGAAATCTTTTGCTCCCCCGCTGCTCAGAAATTGTAGTGCAGAGTCCTTATCGGACTCGATTTTTTCTTTTAGCACGTCAAAGACGGTTTTAGCCATTATTGGCCTCTGTTGTTATTGGAATCTTTCATTGCTTTAAGCAAGTCAACATCTGCTTTTGCGTTGTTTTTACGTCGTTCAGCGGCCATCTTTACGCCATCTTTCTTAGCTTCTAGCACTAACTCTTGTTCTTTAAGAGCTAGCTCGGCCTGATCTATCTGCGCGTCTTGCATCTGGTCACGAGCTTTTAACTCCAACTCTGCTTGCTTGACCTGTGCATCCATCTGATCCTTCTGCATCTTACGCTGCACTTCTTGCTGCTTGATCTGTAGCTCGGCTTGTTGCATCTGAATAACAGGGTCTTGAGCTTTCTGCTGCGCTTGCTGCTGTGCGGCCTGCTGCTGGTGTTGCTGAGTGAGCTGCTTGCCTGCATCTGCTACCAGCCTCGCCAAGTTTACCTCCACCTGCTCTGGCAACTGCTCGCCCGGAGGTGGTAGCGGTGCGCCTAGCTTCTCTTCTACCTGCTTGCGGTAACGGAAGCCAAGGTGTTCTGCAATATGCGCCTGTAGCGCAGCCATAATCGGCTTCGCTTGGGGGTTTTGCCCGATAGCCTGCATAATCATTGGGTCTTGCATAAACGCCATGTGAGCGGCTATATGAGCCTCGTGATCTTGGTATATAAACGCTTTCAGCGGCTTGCCAACAAGCGCATCCATATTTTCGCTGACCGGATCGGTCGGTTTTGCGTCGTCCTCTGTAGGAACAAGTTTGTCCGCGTTCTTGACGCCCAATACTTCGATCATCTGTCTGTGCAACTGGGGCAAGTCGTATATCTGAGGCGCAGACTGTGACATCTGTAGCACCGCCTGATACTGAACTACACGCTGGGCCATCGTAGAACTATTCGGATCACTGACAGGGATCACGTCCACCATCATGTAGTCCGCTACACGAGCGGATACCGCGCCTCGGTACGGCTGGTAATCGTACTGCTCTGGTGCATTCTCAGCCATGATCGCTTTGAGCATCTTAAACTCTTGCTTCATGGCGTAGTGAACACGCGCCTGTACCGCCGCCATCGGCTTCAAGGTACGTTCTAGAAGCGCCAGAGTAGTTCCCACAGGAGCGTTTGCTGACATGTCCGAAATGTTCATGTCGCTGATAGCACCCAGCCTACGACCTTCTGTGGTGATCTGGTTAAGTAAAGCTAATAGGGTCTGGCTTGGCTCCTTGTAAGGAAGCGGCATGATGTTGTCACGGATGCTGCCTGACGGCACATCTACATCCTTGAACTCTCCCGGTTCTATAGGAGTGTCATCACCTTTGATACGTAGCCCGCGAGACTTGAGACCTCCGGGCAGGTTAGACAGCGTACCGGCATCTACAAGCTGCCGTATAATAGAAGT
>Ga0098048_1000538_pt1 | contig 17856 bp, 14 predicted proteins | sample 13_taG_FD_75052 | JGI IMG/M metagenome (GOLD analysis project Ga0098048, IMG submission 75052) | Marine viral communities from the Subarctic Pacific Ocean - 13_ETSP_OMZ_AT15268 metaG | ecosystem: Environmental > Aquatic > Marine > Oceanic | place: Pacific Ocean | collected 2015-01-16 | reverse complement strand
ATAATTCTATTTTCTATATTAGTTCTATTACCAACTACAACATTGTTTGAACTTCTTCTACCAACTACATAAGCTGTATTTGTTCTATTTCTATTTCTCCATGCATAATCGTTCATTCTCTGTCTATATCCCCAATTGTTCCAAGGTGAGCTATATCCATTCCACCCATAATAGTTATTCCAACTATATCCATATCCATAATACCTACTACCCCAACCATAGTTGTTAAACCCAAACGGGTCCCAATGATTGTATCTCATATTGAAAGGAGAATTACTTGCCCAATTCCACCAATACTGTTGAGAGTTCCAATAGTAATTAAACGGTGAACTAAATACACTTCTTCTAAACATTCTATTATTCCAGTAGAAATCATAATGCCATCTCATATTCTGATTCATTGCATATTGAGCAAAATTCCATCTAAATGTATCGTCGGTTCTGAACTTCCTTGCTAGTTCATATTCATTATTAATAGTGTTAATTTTAACTTCTTTACCATTGTTATCATATATCGGGTCATGATTGATAGTAGAATATTTTAATTGAACAGCTGAACATGATGTAAGCAGTATTGCTATAACGCAGAGTAAGTATGATTTAAAAACGGAATTTATTGATTTTTTCATATATTATAATTTTAACGTTGTAGGGTAACTATTATAAATAGGTTCAACTACAGGATGCTCTAAACTATATAGCTTATATATCATTTTAAATAAATCAAAGTTCTGGTCTATATCGTCTATAGGTAGAAGCTTCCAACCTTTTCCCTGTATGACTTTCTTTTGTTTACTCGGTCCTCTTGAATGTGCTTTTAACCATAGAACTCCCGTTCTTTCTATAGTCACTCCTTTAGATTCTTCTAATGCTTTAGCGTAGGAAGCTAACTGTAAGTCGTATGATTTGTGTATGCTATTAGAAGTTTTAATGTCTATCAACCATACTTCTCCATTCATTTTACAAACTATATCAGCTGTACCAGCATAACGGTGTTCATCAGACCATACAAATTCTTCAGCAGATATTAGTTCCGGCTTATGGGTGTTCCAGAATTCGTGAAACTTTAAAATCATTTCCCATACTATTTGAGAGTATTTAGCGTTTCCGTAATCATCCATCCAGGATATTTCTTCTCCTAGTATTAGTTTCTCACAAGCTTCATGTACTTGAGTTCCTTGCTTACCTGCTTTACGCATTATAAGATCGGCGTTATGCCCAACATCCTTCATCCATGTTTCGAAGAATTTATTCTTGGGCATATACTGAAGTATAGTTGTTACGGACGGGTAGTATACTCCTTCGCCTCTCTTATAGACTCTGCGGTCTAAAAAGTTAATTTGCTTTAACTGTGGGTTAAAGTCTAGTCGTTTCTTTTCATTCTGTTCTAGAATGTTCATTCCTTGTTTTATCATAGGTTTAATTTTTGCAACATTATCTTAGAAAAGTCTAATTCTGTTGCGTTTTGAACTAACTTGGTAAAGTTTTTAAACCCCATCTCAGAAGGATCTTTATCAGGTAGTTCTACTAAATATACCTTAAAGCCTGCTGATGTTAGTTTTTCAGCAATGTTTAAAGCAGCGGTTTGAGCATCGGTATCTAGTGCGATATAGATGTCAGTTAGTTTACTTGTTAATATTTTTTTATATAGAGATAACGATAAGCTTTTTCCTAGAATAGGTATTGCGTTTCGTTTTATTGCGATTGCATCAAAAACTCCTTCACACAATATTATAGGAGCATTCCAATTGATTAGATTTTCGTAGAAAATTATGTCTTTGCTAGTTTCAGGATTTTTGTACTTAAAGAAATTTCCATCATAGCTTCTTGCAACAAAATAGTTGAGTGTACCGGATTCAGTATAACTTGGAAATATAACTCGTCCTCCATAGTCTCCAGTTGTGCAGTACCCAATACTATATTTAATAAAATCATTGTCGGTAAGTCCTCTTTCATATAAATACTTTCTTACTAAGTTAGCTACCACTGAGGTAGTCGAAGCGGAATAAAGTGGTTGATATTCTTTCGGTAGTTCTATTATAGATAGCTGCTTATATTCAATATGGGACCCTCTTGGTACATATTTTAATATATCTACTGCAGTATCTTTTGGTGTATTAAGTTGTTTGAGTAGTGAGCGAATTGTACGACCTTTAGTTTGACATACCCAACATTCCCAGAAGTTCTTTCCTTCTTCGTTAGTAGCCATATTTATCTCAAGCTTTGGCTTTCTATGATTACAAAAAGGACAATGAAAAGCATGATTGTCTCTAGCTCTTTTATGAGATTTGCCAAGTAAGTTCTCAAGAGAACCTAGTAAAAAAGTATAATCCATGTAGTCGTCCGTAACTATTATCTTATAATATAAGAAGAATAATTCTAAATATCAACTAATTTTAAATGTCTTTTTTGATTTACCATAATATTTGATGGTCTAATATCTAGTTCTTGAGGGTTTATGCCTAATCTAGAAGCTTCTTTTTCTACTGCTTCAATCCACTCTTCAGGTATTTCTCCTTTGAACTCTCCTAAAACCTCCATTTGAATAATCCCTAACTTATCGTTAATTAACTCTACATCGTAGATTCTAGCAAAGTTGTTAGTTTTTTTACCTTTTAATATTAATGCATGTTCTAATTCGATTTCGTCTGTGGTTGCTTTATAAACTCTACCATTTAAAAGGTATGCTGAACCATAGTCTCCTGAACCTAAGTATTTTGCTCCTTTATCCCTAAGTTGGTCTGTAACTTTTTCAAATGCTGGATCGTAGTATAAAATTTCTCCTAATATTACGTTTGATAATCTCATATTGCTAATCTAATGAACCATAGTCTCCTCGAGACATTTTTTTACCGAAGTCTCTAGATTTTTTGGTATCTATTGAAATATAAATTGGATGATTTTCTGCTCCTTTAGGTCCTATAGAGTAATATGAATTAACCCTAATGCCCTCTAACTCACTGTTTTCTTCTTTATGTTGGTCAATAACTTTACCGACAGAGTTAATTACATCGCTCTTCCATGAACCTTCTGGTTTGATTTTCCTACTGTCGTTGCTAGTAGGGAAAAGAGCTGTATTGATAGGGAAGGATATACTTTTTATAGTATCAGGCATTAGTTCAATAGCTTTTTTAAAATCATCAAAGGTATCAGCAGTGCCTAACCATTCAACAGAGTATTTCTCTCCGTTCACAATACTTACGCTTTTTCTAAATCCTTCGAATACTATTTTACTAAGTTTCATATTATAATTTATAAATTTTAACCTCTAAATCTCCTGTACCTTTAATTAATCGGTGATAGGTCTCTTTAGGTATAAATAGTTTCTTTTCTGATAATCTCTGTGGAATTTTATTATCTAGTTGAAAAGCCCAATCTGTTTGATGAGTTGTTTGTACGTACCTATCTTCTTTGTCTCTATGCCATACAAATTCAAAAGTAGAAGTATTTTTTGAAAATTTTCTTACAGTATAGTCTCCTTCTTTATTTTCTGTATAAGGTCGATTCATTAGGTGGCAAAAAACTTTAAGTATTTTTTAGTCGTTTCTGCATGTGTAGAAGAGTATAATGTTAGTGATGTTGATGTTGTATTAACTGCTGTTACAAAAACTTGGTTACCTACATCAGAATACCAAGCATAAGAATTCATTGAATATCCGTAATCCGGTGTGATTGAAAGGGATATGTAGGTATAAGCTACATAACTAGTTGCTCTAAGGTATAAAGTCCTACCGTTAGTTATATGGTCAGCGTGAGTTATGTTTAACTTTTGGTTAGGTGAATTAGCATAACCATTTCCATCAGAAGATTTCCATAGCCATCCTCCGACTGCACCTGCGGTTGGGTAAGTAACAGTAACTTTGCAGTGAGATGCTTGAAGAGCGAGGTACCTATGACTGATGGAGTTAGCTGAGCTAAACTTTGTATTAGTGCCAGTTAATGCTGGTGCATAATGGTATAAGAATGTGTCTTTAAGAGAAGTATTTGCACTTGTCTCTATTTGATCAGCAGATGCAGAGAATGCTTTTATTTCACTCATTGCAAAATTACTTATGCTATTCGAATTTACTCCCATGTTTTAGCTTCTTTTTACCAGTATCCAGAGAAGTTTGCACTTCCTCCTAAACTCTTCCAGTATCTACCTATATTACAAGACCAATAACCTGCTTTAGTTTTATCTTTCTTAGTTGCACATTTATGTCGTGCTGCGAATGATGCTCTTGCGCCTTTCTTTTTAAACTTAACAGAAAGCCCAGTATCTCCAAAAGATACCTTCTTAACATTTCCTTTTTTTGATTTAACGTAAACGTAAAATTTCTTGCTTCCACCTCTTTTAGGTTTATTTAAAGCTACTTTTTTTCCTTTGTATTCTGCTTCTGGGATATAATCTACTGATGCTTTTAGCATTTCAAACCCATTATAGTCGAAGTTTTCATTTTGGAGTGTGACTGCTTTTCTTAATCTATCCATGTTTATGTTACCCCCTATTGACTCTACCAGTTCTTTGATCATATCAAAGTCTATCATTTCATCTATAGAAGCTGCTTCATCGATTAGGTCTTCATTTTCGATCATTTCATCAATAACATTACCTATTTCAAACAAAGGATTGTAATTAGAAGATACCATTGGTAAGTCTAAAGGTACTTTAAGTCCATTATATTCTCCATATTCTCCTATGTCTGTTGTTTCTAAGAGCTGTCTGTCCACTTCATCTAACTCGATAGCTTCGTTTCTAAGAGCTTCTCTTGCTTCTGCAAATAAACTTATAAAGCTTTCACTAGAGTAACGGTAGACATGTTCGTGTAAAGAGAGTCCTTTATGAATATGGTACTGTAGAGATGGGTATCCCATTATGTCTTTTAGTTTAATCATAATTTACTTATTATCGTTACGTTCTTGCCAGTCGTTGGAGATAGAATCTTTTTCTATCGGACCTCCTTTAGCCCAAGTTCTGCAGCTTCTAGCTGAGTGGCATTTAAAATGGTGCATCCAGCAGTAACCTAATTTACCGTCTTCGTCAGAGGTAACTCCAGGCATACATTCTTCCATCCTTGGGGAAATATCAAATGCTACACAATTGCTGCAGTTTGTCCCTTTTGCTGCTTCTTCAGTTGTGTTCCAGTATTTTGCAATATCTTTCCAATAAGCACCTGGTTCTTTAACGTTTAGTGGTCCGTATTGTATATGAGTAGCTTTTATGGAAGCATCTCTATTTTTTGTGTTTAATATTAAATCTTGTGTTGCTGCTGGGCAAGATTCATTATTTTCTTTTAGTAGTATATCTCTTAATTTCATATATCAAAATCTTTTCTGTAGAATTTACCTAAGACGTTATCGTTTATATAATTGTCTCTGTTCTCCAGTACTTCGTTTATAAATAGGTATTTACATTCAAAATATGTTAAAAGCTTCTTATTAGGTACATAACATAGGATAGTGCGTTCAAAATCTAAAGGAGAACCTTCTTTTACGTATTTAAGTATTTCCTTATGAGACCCGTAATAATCTTCCCAATCTGATTCTGTGATTATTTTTTGCTTTAGAGGAGTTCTTCCTCCTATACCTTTCTCTTTACGTTCTAATCTTAATTGCTCTAAAGCTCTTTTACCTAGTCGTTTGTTGCGTTCAAAGTAAAGTACTTTTTTTCCTATGTATTTTTTTTGTGTCGGTTTATGTAGAGTTTCATATATAAAACCATAGGTGCCTTCGGGCATATCTCTAATTTCTGTTATCAAGCGACCTTTATAGGTCCATCCGGGTACTGTTACCATCATTTCGTAATTTATGAATTATTATTCAGAAAAACAACTAAAGTACGTCTTCTATTATACAAGGGTCAAAATCCTTTTTATATTTCTCTTTAAGTTTATCGTAAGCAAATGTATATACACTGCCGGTAAAAGCATTGAGGTTTTTCTGTAGCAAAGTGGTTGATTCTGTTTCTATTACCGAATAAACTGTTCTTTGTTTTACAAGCTCTTCTCCGTTTTCATCAAAATCAATATAATCTACCTCTTCTTTTACTACAGAGCTTGACATATAAGGTTCGCAGTCAAGAACTGTGTTATATAGGTCAACTTGAAGTCTAGGGTTATAATTAATTTGTGTATTATCTATAGACATAGAACAAGAAAGTTGATAATCGTAATCTGCTTCATCCACTTCAAAATATTCTCCGGAAGCTGATTGAGCTCCTTCCGGTGAGATAAAATGCCCTGTTAGTATAGTTAAACAGCTTCTATTTTTATATAAAGTATATTTATCTATCCTTACATAAAATTCATCTAAAACTCCTTCTCCTTGAACTTCTACTGATCTTTTAACTTTAAATCCCATTATCTGTTTTTTAGGTTGTTTAGTTTGCTTTTTAACTGATCTACGTCTATTAACCTTCCAGCGTTAATACACCTATATAAATAGAGTAAAGTTTGGTCGTAGTTATAATTTGTCCTGTTATCCAATATATAACGTTTTTCCATTCCGAAATGTTTATAGTTTCGAAGTGCTTCTATATTATCCCATATACCCTTTTCCCAAATAGTAGTAGAAGGAAGCACTTTTTTGCAGTCCCAAATATTTTTGCATAGAGTTTTATAAGGTATATTTTGTTTTTCTATCCACTGTCTCAACATAAATTGTTCAGAATATATCATATGGTTTGGGGTCATGTCTGATTCTCTCATTTCACTAAATTCTTGGTGATTAATGAGTGTCTGTTTTCCATATTTATTTGCAAATATAGGGTCTGGTAAGTAGAAAAGACTTACGTTACTAGCTCTGTCTACTATATGTTCGATAGGAGTTGTAAGTTGTTTATTCCATGGATCATTACTAGTTGGGTACCAATTATCAGCAAATTCATCATAACTACAAAGTATATTGTCTTTTAAATGTTTATCAATATTTTTAAATATTAAAAAATCATGGTCTACTAAGACTAGAGGTTTGTCTGTTAAGCTAATTATTTTAGTTTTACATCCAGACCAAAAAATAGTTTTGTTAATATGTTCTGGGTATTCTAGTTTACGTACTTGGTCCCATATTGAAAGTATACCCAATTGGTGAAACATATCATTAGTCATATCATCTAAGTACACCACTCTAGTATGTGTGGGATGGTACCTTTTCCATAGTGAAACTGATGCTATGAGCATTAGTATGTTCATTACACTGTAGAATGTTTTATTTTGTTTAATATTATCATATACCCAAACTACTTCCATTCTATTGTTTCTTTTAAGTCTATTTTTAAATTTTGATATATCCCCTTTTGAAAGTATTTTAAATTCTTTTTATAAGATCTTGTTGGGGTATTTCTACTAGCACTTGTTAAACCGCATTGGTATTTTTTTATTATTTGTTCATCTTTATATAATTTATTTACTGTTTCTACATTTAGATTAGTGGATTTTATTTCTGTATAGCATCTGGTTTGTACTGTTGGTATGTAACTGTTAACGTTATGTAGACTTGTAGAATGAAATATATCTATTAATAAATTATGTTTAAATCCTAGTTCTATTGCACCCATTTGAATATTATATAAATGCTCAGGATCTTTTATATCGTTTAGTAAAACTATATCTATATCTGTAGTATTATTAGTGCTTGTACCGAATAACTTTTCTGCTGTTCCTCCTACTAGCATAACTTTATAATCTAAAATGTTATACTTACCCAGCCATTCTTTAGCCCATGTGTTTAATAGGTTTATAGTAGGAGATTTAAACACGCCGTGATGTACAAGATTATTTATTTGCAATTTATATTTCATAACGTAAGTATAATATATGAAAAAAAAGTACTATTTCAAACTTAAGAACTTTGATTTCCACTACCTCCGTAGTTGACGGTGTTATCTAACCCATAAAACTCATCCATACCTATTCCTGCAATGTTATCACTCCAATTTGTAGCGTTGATGTCTATTCCAAAGTCTGCTGCTGCAGATTGTAGATTAATAGGGTCGGTTGCACTATTACCTAACTCGGTATTTAAATCAGCAAATGAAATTGCTCCAGATGATTGTAATGCCATTATTTTTTACATTTACAGTTACACGAATTAGATTTTAGTAAATCTATTTCTGTTTTAAGTTCTTTTATTGCTTCTACTAATAGAGGTGTTAGTTTATCGTATTTTACCCCATAAAATCCTCCGTGCATTTTACCTACTACTTCGGGTACTACTTCTTTTAATTCCTGGGCTATAAATCCTATATCGTTTCCTTTATAAGGGTGTATGTCTTCCTTACCTTCTTTCCAATCAAAACTAGTACCTCTAAGTTTAAGTACTTTTTCTAAAGCACCATCTAAAGTTACAATATTACTTTTTAATCTCTTATCTGAGGAGTTAAATGCTGTGATGTTACCGGTTGCAGTAATTGCACCTGTGACTGTTAATGCTCCTGTAGCTACTGCTCCAGAAAAACTTCCTCCTTCACTGTATATGTAGTTCCATCTTCTATTAGAAGTACCTAAATTATGCCCTCCATTAGAGCTAGGTTTTAAAGCATCCGTAACTACTGTTCCTCCCTTAGCTTGGAATATTGTAGATGAAGAGGATGATCCTTGAGCTAAACGAGGCATTCTTACATACTGTGTAGCATCTGATACAATCTGTATACCTCCGGCTTTTATTTCTACAAAGTTAGTAGGTACAGTTACTTCGACTGTACCGTCAAAGGTAGGGCTTATTGCTGGGTGGTAAGCGTTATTTGTGTGTGTAGTAGTAGTAACTGCGGCAGATCCTCCTGCGGAGTATGTTTTGTTATTTCCTGCTTGAGCAGTAAATGTAACGGCGTATCTTAGCTTAAAGTCAACTCCAGAAGCTACATTTATATTTACAGTTTTTGATCCAGCACTAAGACCGCTGTAGGTGCTGAAAGCTGATTTTAAAGGTGCTGAGACTTGTTCCCATACATAGTTCCTACCGTAAGATGGATTGTGAGAAAGAATGTTATTAGAGATATAGTTATTGTACTTAGGTACTTTAAAAGTAAATACCTCTATTGGTTCCCTAATCAATTCAACTTCTTTAACAGTTTCAAGTACTATAGTTTCGTTTTGTATTATATAAACTTTACTTTCTCGAGGTACTAAACTTGTTACTTTTATTTCTTTATTATCGTCTATCCAGAACCCATGAGTATCACTTACCTTAACTTCAGTACTGTCTGTCTTAACTCGGTAGTAATGATTTACGTTAGTTGAAACCACTTTAGATATTGACCCAGAAACTATAACATTATTATTATCTACCCAGTCATATACCTTAAATAAATCTTCTTCGGTGATATTTTTAGCTACCTTAGTACTACCATCAGCTAAAGTAATTTCTGTATCACCTGTAACTGAGGTAATCCCTTCTAGGAACGGTCCGTCGTCTTCTGATGCATCTGATCCGGATGCGTTATAGTATGTATAAGCAGCATGTCCAGCGGTTGTTGTTGAGACTCCTATTTGTGTAGATCCTAATATGGTGTTTGTGTTACTAGCAGCAACTGCTTCTAATGTTATGGTTGCTGTGTTTCTTTTTCTTGTAGCTGCACTAAAGCCGTGTTTTTGATTTTCATAAGTTCCAAGATAATCCGGTTCTGCTACCGTAACGGTTTGTGATGCTCCAGCAGTATCTTCTACTTGCCATGTTGGCACAACAAGGGTTACCTCTTTACCTCCTGCGGTAGAGTTGGTAATTGTTCCAGAAACAGACCCTCTTGTAGTACTAGCTACTGGAAAGTAGTAGTTTGTGGAAGTAACGCTAGGTACAGAAGGTGCTCCTAATGTACTTATACTAGCTGCACCACCTGCAGTAGAGGTTAAATCAAGACTTGGAGCTATAATAACTTTTTTATCGGTACCACTAAACATTTGAATCTCAGCCGGGTCAGGTGAAAATACTATCTCACTATTATCATCTCTTAATGCTTTAGTTATTGGGTCAATTATCCAATCTCCTATCTGTCCTGAAGTTGCTGTTATTTCACCGGAAATTTGAGCATCGGATGCTGTCATAAATCCATCTGCTGATACTGAAAACTGAGGTTCGATTGCGTCTGGGACGTTTATTGATCCTCCGTTTACAATTCCTCCTGTTAAGGTACCTCCTTGTATCTCTGCTCCTTTAATTACACTTCCTGTAATACCTGCTGTTGCGTTTACTATACCTCCAAATTGCGTTTGTCCAGAAGCTGATACAAAGAATTTAGGTGCAGAAATACCTCCGTTAACTAAATCAATTGATATACCTGCTTCACTAAAACTTGAACCATCTGATGTACCTGAATGATTGTTTGCTATCAAAGCACCTGCTCTAATTTTATTACCAGATATAGTAGTTGTACCGATATTAACATCTGCTGCCGAACCGCTAATTTGTACAGAATTAGCTCCGTCTGCTGCTCCAGAGATAACAGTACTTACTGCTGTATCTGTTGATCCAACTCTTAAACTTCCTGCAAAAGTACCTCCAGCAGCAGATAAAGTTCCTTTAAAGAATGCATTTCCAGATGTATCTATATAGAACTGTTTAGCGTGAATAGAACCTCCACTATGCAATGTTAATCCATCTGTTGAATACCCATCAGAGTCTGCTGTTCCAGAAAATATATTACTACTATCGATAGTCCACCCTCCAACTGTACCGGATGTTGCAGATCCTGTAGCTCTAATAGTAGCTGTTGAATCATTATCTACGTTTCCTAATCCAACATTTGCTTTAGTTGTTCCTGCTTGTATATCTGCAGATGAAGTAGTATTTAACTGAGTTAGAGCAGTTGATGTTCCGCCAATAACTAAATTTCCGCTAAATGTTCCTCCAGCAGCAGATAAATTTCCACTAAATCCAGCATTACCGTCTTTGTCTATGTAGAACTCTTTTGAATGTATTGCACCACTTGAAGAAACGATTAACCTCCCGGCTGCTGATGTATAATCATCTACATCCTCATCTGTTCCTGTGAATATTTTATCTGCATGAATAGTCCATCCTCCTACAGTACCATCATCTTTATCTGCAGAGTTTGCTGCTGCAGAAGCTGTAGCTTGTATATCAGAATTTGAAACGTTATCTACATTTTCTAATCCTACATCAGTTGCAGTTGTTCCTGAATTTAGTGTATTAGTTGCATCTAAGGCTGTTCCTCCAATTGTCATTGTACCTGAGAATACAGCTGATCCGTCTGATGCTATCCTAAAGTTTTGAGCTGATATTGCTCCGTTATCTAAATCAATAGCCATTCCTGCTGTTGACATTCCGGATCCGTTTGATGTACCAGAATGGTTACTTGAAACTATCTTACCGGTTTGTACTGTATTACCTGATATTTTGGTAGATGCTCCTAGTTGTGCTCCTGCTGCTAATCCTCTAAAGATTATACCTTTATTTGAGTAGTGTATTGAGGCTCCAGGTCTTACATATTGATCTGTAACAGTACTAGAAGTATACACAAATGCAGGTGCAGTAAAGTCTCCATTTCTGTAAATTTCATATCTAGCACCAGCTTCCAAAAGGGTTATTCTTAACCTATATGTTTGGTTTTCAGAAAAGTCATTATCACTAGTCCAATCGTTTGTTAAGCCTGAGTCAATTTGAGATCCGTTTTCTCTAATAGTTATATCTCTACTTTGGAAATAGAATGTATGGTGTTGTTGATCATGGTCGAAACTATCTGGGTTCTCTTTGAATAACCCTACCATAGTGGCCGGGTCATTATGCCCTACTACAACGTCCCATTCAAAAGTAGGACCGTCATTTCTATCAAAAACTGCTTTTGTATGAAAACCTTCATCCCATCCGTCTGCGTTATTTAGAAAACGATTACCGAGTACTGGGGTGGTATAAGTTTCTGTTGTTGTAATACTACTATCAAAAATATTACCATCTAAAGACCCGCTGAATTGATAAGTAACTGTTGGGCCTACTCCTCTGTTTCCTATTCTCAATTCTTCTCCATTCCAAGATAATGAATCATCTCCACTACCACTTAGTAAGAAGTTACCGCTCGAATCTATATAAGTTAACCAGCTACTTCCATTATGATATCCTAATTTATCTGAACCTAAATGAAGTCCTGCAGATGGTGAAGGTACAGCATCTAAAGTAAACCCGCTTCCTCCAAATGAATAAGAACTAGGATTAGTTAAAGAACTAGTTGCTGCATTAGTAGTATAGGGCTCTAACATAGAGCCAGTTTCTCCATTAGCTACTGCATTATTATCTGTATACGTTTGTGCTGCTGTTTGTGCTGCTGATGCAGAGGCAGATGCTGTTACTGCAGTATTACTTATGCTAGTCTCTAGTGAACTTGTAGCGGATGTTAATGCGCTATTAGCAGTTGTTTCTGCTGCAGTTTGTGCTGCGCTTGCTTCTGCGGATGCTGTTGCTGCAGTATTACTTATGCTAGTCTCTAGTGAACCAGTCGCGCTATTTAATGCTATTTGCACAGCACTTGCTTCTGCGCTAGCAGTAGCTGCAGTATTACTTATACTGGTTTCTAGTGAACTTGTAGCAGATGTTAATGCTCCTTGAACTGCACTTGCTTCTGCGCTAGCAGTAGCTGCAGTATTACTTATACTAGTCTCTAGAGATCCTGTTGCTGAATCAAGGGATGCTTGTGTTGCATATGTAGCATTAGTTATAGTTATACTACCTGCGATTGATAGGTTTGTACCATCCCAAACTAATTTATCTCCTAATGAAAACTTACTAGAAGAGTCTATATAGAAACCTGTATTAGAGTTACCGTGTGTACCTGTTCCGTTATAGAGTTTATTATTCTCTAATGTTATTCCTCCGATTTCACCACCTCTAGCTACAATAGTACCGTCCACAGATAAATCTTCTCCATCCCAAGAAAGTCCGTTATCGCCGTCTCCAGAAAGATAAAAATCTCCAGATGCAGACATATACGTTTTCCATTCACTAGCGGAATAAAATCCTAGATTATCGGCATTCATAAATAAACCTTCTCCACTAGGGGTAGGATTAAAACTTATTTTACCATCAGCATCTACCGATCTACTTATTGCAGTTGCTGCAGCTGCTTGTGCGATTAATGCTTCTGCACTAGCTGTTACTGCTGCTTGTGCTGCTGAAGTTGCAGTTCCTGATGCTATTGTTGCAGTTTCTTGTGCATTAACAATAGATCCGGTTAAACTAGATGAGGCTTCGTTAGCTGCATTATCGGCATATGTTTCTGAAGCTGTAGCAGCAGTAGCTACATCTGTTTGAGTAGCAGCATTTCCACCTACTATATTTATATTACCGGAAATAGTTAACGAAGTACCGTCCCATGCTAAGTAATTAGTTTCACTACCAGTAAGGTAGAAGTTACCGTTATTAGCCATATACGTTTTCCATTCACTACCTGAGTAATAACCGAGGTTGGTAGAATCCATAAATAAACCTTCACCAGATAAAGTAGCTGGTTTTTGTATTTTACCTGTACTGTCTGTAAATATATCTAATGCTAGTGATGAAGATGTTGATGATATTAATCCGGTTTGGTCATATGTGTTATCAGAAGATATTTGCCATTGTGTTCCAGTCCAAATTCTTATTCTGTTCCCTTCATCTGTTTCTATCCAAGTATCTCCAACTGCTGTTGCAGTAGGTGCATCTGCTTGTCTGAAAATTGAATTCTTGCCATCAATTACTCCTTGAAGTCCTTCGTTAACTAACGCTTGAGATGCTGAAATTGCTGTGTTAAGGTCTGAACCGGATTGTATATTCTCCGCTAGTGCTCCAGAAACTGTATTTATTGCTCCTGCTATAGAACCAGATAATGAACTAGTTGCTGAGTTCGTAAAGTTATTTGCATTGGTTTCTGCTGTTGCTGCTACACTGTCTGCATGGTCTTTTACAGATGAGGTTGCTGCATTTAAATCAGCAGTTGTAGTAGCATTACCTCCAGTTATATTTATCGAACCTGCTATATTAAGAGAGGTACCGTCCCAGAATAAATAATTACTATCACTACCCGTTAGGTAAAAGTTACCATTATTGGCCATGTATGTTTTCCATTGGCTACCTGAGTAAAAACCTAAGTTAGTATCACCTAAATATAATCCTGCTGAAGAAGTAGATGGTGTTTTAACTAATCTACCAGAAGAGTCTGTAAATACATCTAAAGCTATAGAAGAGGATAGAGAAGCAGATGTTGCATTAATTAACGCTGTTTGATCAAAGGTACTGTCAGGACTAGTTGCCCATGTTGTACCGTCCCATATTCTTACTCTATTACCTTCATCTGTTTCTATCCACATATCCCCAATAGCGGTTGCTGTTGGTGGAGTTGCTTGTTTAAATATAGCTGCTTTGCTATTTGCTATTAACTCAGCAGCTTCTACTGCACTAGTTAATGTAAATGTAGACCCACTTAAATCTGATGCTAGAGATGAAGATACATTTGCTAATGATGCTGATATTGAGGTATTTAATGATGCAGATGTTGAATTAACAAAATCTTGTGTTGCAGCATTACCACCGGTAATGGTTATCGAACCTTTAATTTCTAAATTACCTGCTGCAGAGTCCCAAGCTAATTTATTACCTGAAGAACCTGTTAAGAAGAAATCTCCTTGGTTGTCCATGTAAGTTTTCCATTCTCCATCCTTATAGAACCCTAAGTTAGTAGATGCTAGATATAATCCTTCAGCTGATGCTGTTGGTGGTCTTACTGCTCTACCTGAACTATCTGTAAATATTTTACCGTCTAATGTATCAGTAACTCCTTCTACTATTCCTGCTAGAGATGCAGTAGCATTATTGGTAAAGGATTCTGCACTAGATACAGCATCTGATTCTGCTTGATCTACATAAGCAGTTGTGGCTCCTGTTCCTCCTGTAATATCTACTGAACCTTTAATATTAAGTGTAGATCCGTCCCAGTATATGTAGTTGTTCCCTGATGTACCGGTACCAACTCTAAACTTACCTAAACCGTCTAAGTATATTCCAGTTTCAGCTGTCTCTGTTATTGCACTAGCACTTACTCCCATAGCAATTGATCCGCTATTAAGTGAGCTTGAAATAACCATATTAGGAGTATCTAAGCTAAAGGTTTCAGTACTGATTACTAGGTTACCATCTGTAAAGTTATCTAAAGAAATAAAATTATTAGATCCTCCTACTTTCCAAGCTCCATCTGTATACCAGTAATTATTGTTATTAACATAGATACCATCGTTAGTTCCAGAAACATCTCTACCTATAGATATTTTTTGACCTGTTTCAAGTCCACCTGCTACTGTTGCTACATGTAATATACCAGCAATAGATCCTGTTTGTGCTGTGATTGCTCCTCTAAAGAAACCATTTTCGGTATATAATCCAAAACCTGGTTCATCGCTTCCGTATAGGTACGCTGATGATAATCCTGATAGGTCTCCTAATCTAGTTCTAAGTTGTAAGTCGTAAACTCCTGAGCCTGTTCTTTCTACTATGTCCATGTAAGGAGTAGAAACGTCTCTAGGATTTGCATTCATTAGTATATAACCTGAGGATATGTCTTTTGTTGTGTTAAATACTCCTGTAGATACTAGTACCTGCCCGGCATTGTATGGTTTAGCTGTTGAAACTAAACCTGCTAAGAACTCTTTATCGTTATCAATTAAAAATACTGTAGTTCCGTTGCTATGAGAATCGGCTACAGTATCGTGGTAGTCTCTGATAACAGTAAGGGTGTTGCTGTTTATGCTAGTTACTTTAAAGCGTTCTTCTCCAATTTTAATTATACTTTGTTCAACTAATCCGCTTGCATCGTCTACATCAAAAGAAGTTTCATTATCATCTATATCTTCCCCTAACGACGCAATTGAAGATGATACATTTATTATACCTCCGTAAGCTCTTTCTACATATAGCTCTCCAAATAAACCATCAGGGTCAATAGAACCTGTATTATAGACTAAGCTACTATCTTGTGAATATCTTTTTGATCCTGATACGTATAGGTATTCAACTGAGAATCCTGTATCGTCAACTGATTTGATTTTTAATATTTCTCCTTCTTCAAATCCAGAAACATTTGCTACAGAAAAAGTAACTGCGTTTTCATCGTAAGAAGCTGATCCTGCTATTACTACACCTGATTCATTTACTAGAGGTTCGATTGTGGTAGAGTTAGCTACCATTAATTGTCCACCTACTACGTTTACAGATTCTTTTTCAAATACCGTAGTTTTCAATGTACCACGTATTCTCATATTTTCGAATTCTGCGGAACCATTACCTAAAGTATCAATTCTCCAACCTTTTAAGTTAGTAGCAAAATTAGAAGATTCTAACTTACCAGAGGAATGTATAACTAAACCTACTTCATCTTCTGCGTATTGTTCTCCAAATCCTGCAGCGGGTATTGTTCTAATTTGTGAATCTGTGACTTCCCAACCAGCAATCTTATTACCTTGTTGGCCAAACATTGCAATGGTATTAGCACTTCCTGTGCCTTGACCGTCGAATACTTTTATACCATAAAGATCCGATGCATCATCTGATATTTCCCCTAATCTTATAATTTCTTTAGATCCAGTATCGAATATATTTAATCTTTGAGTACTTGTATCTATATCGAAATAAGTCGTGTCTAACTTAAAACTATCTGTCTTAATATCAACACCACTTGTTGTGTTGAACCTAAAGTAGTTACTAGCATCTTTAGTAAGATCCAGTGTAGCAACTGTTGAATCGGTACCCATTATAATACCAGCATCATTGCTTGCAAAGCCTGTTTTATTACCTGCTACTATAAATGCATCTGTGGAAGTTCCTACTAATTTAACTTTATTTGTTGAACCTACTTCTATTGTAGCATCTGAACCTAGAAGCTTTATATCACCTCCTCCTAGAGACATTGAAGCTTCTGTGGAAGATATTTCTATATCAGAAGCAGAAATTTCTAATAGTCTTGTCGCTATAGCAACATCTGTTCCGTCAAATTTTACAAAACTTCCTGTTCCATCTCCAGAATAAAATCTAGGCGTACCTTCGTTGTATTCTAACTGAATACCTTTATTACCGAAAGTATTATCGTTTATAGTTACACTACCTGCATTCGCATCTAGAACAACATTAGTAGATTTTCTTATTTGAGTATTAGTAATTTCCCATCCGGCTATTTTACCTCCGGAAAATAGTACTGCTGATCCTGTAATGTCACCGTTTCCTTTAAGGCTAAAATTAGATGCAGATATAAAATGATCTGTGGCAGATGCTGATCCTGATATATAAAATGAAGGGGTACCTAAAAATGTAGGTCCGTGAATAGCATCTGGTGTAATATTAAATCCACCGATAAGTCCTGATGATGCAGTTATTTCTCCTTCTAGTATTGCCCCTGATGCATGTAAGTATCCGCTTGAAGATATTGCAAAGTTAGAGCCAAAGTGTACATAATAAGGAGCAGATGTTTGAGGATCAAAATGTATGTACCATTCGTCTGAAGATAGGGATCCTCCATCAGATCCTGGTGCTTTTGTTTTATCGTAGAAAGAACCTGATTTAAGGTTCAGTACCATTCTACTACCAGTTATTTCGCTATTGGCTATATATACATCACCTATTGATCCACCATTGGCTTGAAAATCAGCGAAAGCTTCACCTCCAATTGGCACCTGTAGTGATGTTCCATCTTTTCGTTGTAGTAAAAGTACGTTAGCACCGAAAGAAGCAGTAAAGAAAAATGATCTAAAATTTGCATCTAATTCCTCGTGTGTTAGAGGAGCTCCTTTCTCGTCTCTAAAAGTTATAGCCATTCTTAAAGTCTTTTATTATAAATACGCTCTTATTATCTTATTAGCCCGTATACATAATAAAAGCTAAAGAGTAAAATGTAGGTACATGGTATGATGTTGT
>Ga0098048_1000534_pt1 | contig 17972 bp, 20 predicted proteins | sample 13_taG_FD_75052 | JGI IMG/M metagenome (GOLD analysis project Ga0098048, IMG submission 75052) | Marine viral communities from the Subarctic Pacific Ocean - 13_ETSP_OMZ_AT15268 metaG | ecosystem: Environmental > Aquatic > Marine > Oceanic | place: Pacific Ocean | collected 2015-01-16 | reverse complement strand
TGGATTAAAAATGCTATACTGCGTAGAATTAGTACCATCATAACTAATTAGCTTTAACTTTTCATCGTTATCTCCAGGTATAACCATGTCGTCGTATATATTGTAATCCTGTTTATCTGTTTTTAATTCTATATAACCTCTTATAGAGTTGAAAGAACCTCCAACAGCAGCTTCTGAAGCATACGGTTCAGCACGTCTTACAAGGTATTCAAGTGTCTCTCTAGGGAACTGATTTTCTCTACCATTTGGACCAATTTTATTAACAGCTACTGGACTAGCTGTTCCTGGATTATTATTTCCCGTGCTATTTTGATTTACAAATCTAGGATCAAAAGTATCTTGTATATTTAATACAGCATCACTACTATCAACAAACTTACCTTCAGCATTTTTTTTAAATGTTTCATTTGGTCCGATATTGAGACCGAAGAGATTTGAGATATAAGATTCAGCTTGATGTGCATTTAGTTGTTTTGAATATACAAGAACTGCTTCTTCAAAGTTTGCCCATATTTGTTTAGAAGTTAGTTCAACAGACATAACGTCATCGCCTAACTTTCTTTTTACATACAATATTATATTGTCTGCTTCTTCTTGAAAATGATCGTCACCATCATATACACCAAAAGGTGTTGGTCTATCGCCTGAATTTACTAAGCTTAAAAACGAAGCCATATAAAACTCCTATAATCTTTTATATACATATCTAATTATAAAAGTCTTTGATAAAGAATAATATTTCAAACAGCAAATACTAAAAAACCTCAAAATAGTATCTCTACTACAATGAGGTATTTTATATATTTTGTACGTTTAAATACTAAATATTTTTATGCAGCAGCAACTGAAGGTGCTGCATCAGATAATACAGCCCAGTTAGTCTTGCTTGTACAGACACACAAAACAGTACTGTTTGCTGCAACTGCTAACTCAACATTTGCACCACCAGTTGCACCATTAAGCAGTTCAGTTTCCTCAGCAAAGCTTCTCAATTCAAAGCCTGTTGCACCGACTGTAATCAAGAAAGTTAGACCAATTTGATCTCCGTCTGAAATCTTAGGTAGATGCACGATCTTGTTCGCATCATCAGAAGTTACGTTTACTACTGGTCCCTTTGTAACATCAATTACAGCTGCATTAGCAGCAGCTGATGCAATTGTTTGTGATCCTTTTAATAAAAAAAGACTTGTTCCTGTACTTTGAACTAATCCTCTAGATAAAGGTTCTAATGTTATATTTGGCATCTTATCTTTCCTTTCTATTATCCTGCAACTGAAGGTGCTGCATCAGATAATACAGCCCAAGAAGTCTTGCTTGTGCAAACACACAAAACAGTACTGTTTGCTGCAACTGCTAACTCAACAGCTGCACCACCAGCTGCACCATTAAGTAAATCTGCTGTTTCTGTGTGTCCTCTTAATTCAAAACCATTTGCTCCAACTGTAATCAGTAAAGTTAGACCAATTTGATCTCCGTCTGAAATCTTAGGTAAATGAACTATTCGAGCTGCAGCACCAGAAGTAACGTTTACAATTGGTCCTTTTGTAGCATCAATTACAGTTGCGTCAGCAGCTGCGTCAGCAGTAACATCTTGTGCACCTTTAAAAAGGTAAAGTGCTGATCCTGTACTTTGAACTAATCCTCTTGATAGAGGTTCTAATGTTATATTTGGCATTTTTTATTCTCTCTTTATTTTTTATTTAACAAGTAAGTCTTTATCAATTACGACTTCGATATCACTATCTTTTTCTTTTAAAACAACTCTTTCTTTTCTTGAAGGTCTAATAAAAATATATTCTTTGCCTTCTTTGTTTTTAACTAGATCACCTTCACTTAAAATATTTTTTTTTGAAGTTTTTGACTCTGCTTTTAGTACTGGCTTTTCAGCAGCTGGCTTTGTAGCCTCTTTTTTTGGTGATGCCTGTTTTTTACTCTTCTTTGACGCAGGCTTTTTTTCTTCTGTCATAACTTACTCCTTTATGGATAAACTTGTCCGCAAGATTCCGGTGCACTGGCGGGGTCAGTTGTTATGTTTGCACCGGGCCTAATATTATATATTATTTATCTATTGTTTTTTAGAAAATTAAATTTTTTAGAAAATATAAAATTAAGCGTCTGATGCACTTAATTGATCTTCACCGTCAACCTCTACCTCAGAACCCTCATCTAATCCAACAACTCCCTCAGCTTCTTCTTGACTAGCAGCTGCTGCTTCTGCTTCTTGACGTTGTCTCTCTTGCTCTTCTGGAGGAACAAGAGAATTAACTGCTTCTTGTAATGTATGAGCATCCTGTAAAGAAAAAGCACCTCGTCTTTGTGCTACTTGAACTGCTGATAATAAAACGTTTACGCTCTTGACTTGTTCTGGTGTTAACTGCATCTATTATATCCTTTCACAATTTAATATCGATTTTATTTAAATGCAAAAGTATAATAAACACTTTTTAAAATTTGTACATTTTTTTTTAAAATTATTTTCTTCTACGAGAACTATTTCTTCTCTCACGTCTTAAATATCTAGCAGCCTCTTGAATTCTTCTTCTGCTCTCAACTCTCTCAAATTCCTCGCTAATCAAAGAATTTAAATACTCAGGTGTTACTTCAACTGGTCTATTCTCTAATTTAGCTTGCTCTTCTAAAATCATTCTTTTAAGCTTGGCTTCTGTTAATAACATTGTATCTCCTTTAATGCACGTTTTACTTTTATTATTTAATTATATATCTAATCGTCATTTTTGCTATTAATAAACTGAGATAATTGTGTATCTATCCTTGTAAGCTTTATGTCCATTCTTTGAAGTGTTTGTTGAATATTTGATATTAATGCTTCGTGATTTTTAGTTTTCTCAGCCAAATTATTAACTTTATTTTCTAAAACTGATATTTGTGCTATTGTTTGTTTTTGCTCTTTATGCCAAGCCCAAAAAAGACTAAAAATGCCAATAATACTACTTAAGCTTAAAACTAGATTTGTTTCCATTATTTAATTTCTCCAGGTGTTCTTACATTACTATATATTAGTTTACGTTTAACAATACTATAGTAGTTATAAAAGAAATAGTGGATATTCCAACAACCCATCTATATTTTGATATTGTACTCAGATTTAATTTTTCCTTATTTTTAAATGCTATAGATATATCTTCTTTTTCTTTTATTAAATCTGTAATTTTTAACTTTAAGCTATCAACAAATTTTTTATTTTCTTCTTGTATTTTTTCAATGTTTTTTAAACACAAGTCGTCTCTTTGTTTTAACCTTTTTAAACAATTACTTTCAGCGCTATCTACATAGTCTTTTACTATACCAAAATCAAACAAATCAACACAAACAGAATCTAATTTAAAAGTATTACTAGTTCCTTCTTTATAAGAATTAGGAACTATATCGTAAGAATCAATACTTAAAGTAAGATCTTTTTCTAAAATTTTTAAGTCTTGACTATAGCAAGTAGAAAAAAAAATCATTAAAATAAATAAAATTTTAAATATCATAATTATCTACCTTTACAAATCTTGCATTTAGCTTTTATATAAGATTTTTTTATCTCTTTTATCTTTTCAGCTGTATTTACATCACAAATAGCTTTTTGTTCTTCTATTAAAACAACTTCTTTTTTATATCTTTCTTTTTGCATTTCTTCAATTTGACTTGTAAGCTTTTCATTTTGCTTTTTCAAAGCATCCTTTTCGCCTACACATACTTTTTTTTCACCAATGTATTTACTACAAACTTCTTCTACGGGCGCATCTGATACTGCAAACATGCCTATAATAAAAGCAAAAATTACTAAAACAGCAACAATTAAAAAATTTCTAATATGTTTGTTTTCTAATGCTTTCTGTAATATAATAAGCAACACTTCCATAACTTTCTCCTTTATTTTATGAATTTTTTGACTTTTTATTTAATATATAATAAGAAATTATAAAAAGGAGTTAATTTATGTTTAAAAAAGTAAGCCTATTACTTTTATTAGTATCTGTATCTTTCATTTCTTGTGAAAAAGAAGAAAGAGAAGAAGAAAACGAGTTGATCGAAGAATGTTTAGACAACTGTGAAGAAGAAAGTGGAGAAGAAGATTCAGAAACAGAAGAAGATTCAGAAACAGAAGAAGATTCAGAAGACAATACGCCTGCTGGAGAAGAAGCTGCTGGAGAAGAAGCTGCTGGAGAAGAACAAGACGCAGATTTGCCAGAAGAAGACTGCAGTTCAGATAGTCAAGAATTAGATCAAGGTGTAGAAGAAAGTTGCACACCTGATGATCAAGATTCTTCAGACGATACTGAAGTTTAAAAATTTTACTTCTTCTTTATACTTAATATATAAAAAGTATAAAGAGAAGTTTATGTACAAATATTCTAATTTAATAACAATACTAACTTCAGGGGTTCCACAACACAAAACCTGGAGATTTAACGAATCAAAAAACGAATTTAAAATACAAGAAAAGCAATTTGCTAAATTTTATGAATTTCAAGAAATAGCTATAAAAGATATCAATAGCTTATATGATATTTTAATAGAATATTCTCATGAAAAAAATAGCTGTTTTGTAAGAGGAAAAGTAACAGACCAAGCTTATAACATTCAAAATAGAGGTTATAGAATAAAAAGAACTACTATAAATGAAGTTGACGAAAATAAAAAAACAATAAATCCCGCAACTATACAAGATTATCCTAAAAAATGGCTTATGTTAGATATTGATTACTTTGAAATTCCAAAAGGGATAAATACATTTACAAACTCAGGTAGACAAAAAGCTGTAGAATGTTTTATAAATACACTTCATGAATCTTTTCATAATACTTCATATGTATGCCAATTTTCTAACGGAATGTTTGCTAATAGCAAAAATTTAAAAGCACATTTATGGTTTATGCTTTATGAATCATACTCAGGTAAAATACTAAGGCCTTGGTTTGAAAAAAATTGTGAGCTAGTTGACAAATGTGTTTTTAGACCTGCGCAGTTATTATATACAGCAAATCCAACGTTTATAGAAACTTTTGATCCTTTATACAATCAAAGAGTTAATTTTATTGAAAAAGACAAAAAAGAAGTTTGTTTACCTAAAAAACAAATAATTAAAGAATATTTATTAAAAAACAGTAAAGAAAAGGAATTTTTATGAGAATAAGAAAAAGCCAATTAAGAAAGCTTATTAAAGAAGTAATACAAGAAGCAGGAACTAGTGGAACTAGAGGCGGTGTCGCAGTTCCAGGATCATCTGATGAATATACTAGACCTACTTTTAAAGGATCAAGCAACAGTCGTCCTCGTGTAATAAGAAATTTACATCCTGATTTAAGAAGAGACACAGAAGGATATGAATACATCGATATACATGAGCCAGATGAAGATAGCGCATCAAGTCAATCTTTAGATTCTTCTTGGAATCAAGGATATGGTCAATCATCTACTCAAGATCTTGACAGTATAGGTGGAGATGATCTTGATATGAGAGATTCTGGTTTGAATGAAGATTCTTTTTCGTTTATTATTGACTCTCAATCAACAAGAGGTAAAACAGGACAGCTTAAACATGTTTCTTCAGGAAAAACAGCTTCTCTTCAACAAGGAAGTTCAGATGTTCTTAGTGATTTAAGCATATTATATCAAAAAGGCGGTAATAAAAAAGGTAAAGAAAGAGCTGAAGAAGTTTGTAAAGCATTTATGGATAGAGGATATTGGGTAGAAGAACCTGTTACATCTGCAATGATGTTAACTATTGGTGTTAAAGGAATGCAAACTGGAAAGCTTTATCAAATAGAAGATTACTTTAATCAATTTCAAAATGGTTTATTTAGACAAGGTGGCCAGTTAATAGAAAGAAAAAGATTAAAGAGAAGAAAATAATATAAAGGTTTATCATGTTACTAAAAGAGCAACATAAAATTCTAGCAAAGGGTATTGAAGATTTAGCTCTTGAAAACGTTATGTTTCATGTAGATATAAATAGAAAATTTGACGTTTATGGTTTACCTATAATTAATTTTCATAAAAGACTATTTGAAAACAGATTAGATAATTTATATGAATATAATCACTTTATGTATGACTTTAAAACAATATTATCTGAAAAGATAGATATTTCAAATTTTAGTAATTCAAATAAAAACATAATAAAAAACTGCAAAGACATACCTAATAAAATTTATAAATTTGTTTCTAATGGATACACGTATTCTCCAAATCATATTTACGAGTCTAATGGGACTTTAAAAATAGATTGGAATAAATTTTCATTAAAAGATCACATTAGATTTGTTAGAGAAAGTACTTCTTTTTTAGCAATTCATTTAAATGATGGTCAAGTTATGAAAGGTTTTTGGGATGGATCTCCTCATGTAATTAAGGAAAACAAAAACTTAATTACAGAAGGTGGTGCTTTAGGTTGTGATAAAAAGAGTTACAATTTTGCGAGAAAAGTTTTTAATGAAGCTAAAGAAGAAGTATCTCAAATATTAAAAGATGGAGGGTTTATAGTTGAGAATGTTTATGATGCAGGATCTTTAAGAAGAAAAAAATCAGTTGTAGGTGACATAGATATAATAGTTAATGTTCTTGGTCATAAAGATGTAGGACTAATAGAAAGACATCCTTTAGAAGAAAGAAAATTTGCTAGTCAATATAGATGGTTATTTGGAAATGAAATTAAAAACAATATAACTTCTGAAGTATCAAAATCATATAAAAATATAACTCAGTTTATAAAAAATGATATGCAATGTGACGTATTTTTATGCACGCCTACTTCATTACCTACAAGAAGATTATACTGGACAGGATCTGCTGGTCATAACGTAAAAATGATGTATGAAGGATTTAAAAACGATATAGTATTTTCTTTTGACTATATTTTTGATAAGAATAGAAACAAATTTTTAGTTGCTAAAAACGAAAAACAAATATTTGAAATCTTTAATATAGATTATATTGAACCTGAATATAGAATTTAATTAACTCTTTTTTATTTTATAATATCTTTCTTTATTAATATCAGGACTAAAAAAAGCTATTCTGTTGCCTTCAGGATCTATTAGATTAAAAGAAGAATCTCCCCAGTCATTTTTAATAAGCTCGCTTATATTAATATTCTTTTTAGAGAATTTTTCATAAGTTTTTTCTACATCTTTAACCTTAATAGATAATGAAACATTTCCATAAAAGTTTTTATTGCCATAATTCATTTTACTCTTTGAAAATAACTCTATAATATTTCCTCCAATATCAAGCATCGTACCTTCACCATCTGAATATCTCCAGTATCTAACTACTGGATATTCTAGTATTTTATTATAAAATCTAACCATTTCTTCCATGTTTGAAACGTAAACATGTAATCTTACTTCTTTAGAATAAGGTCTCCAACTTTTACCTAAATCTATTCCTATCTTATTTGCATTATCTATTTCAGTTTTAGATGGTGAAGTATTAATTGTTTTTTTTTTAAATTTATTATTGTTACCGAACATTTAAATAACCTATTATTGTTTTATAATAATAAATATTAAAGTATTATTAAAAAGTAAAATAAAATAATATTTATAATAAAACAATAATGGATAAAAAATGAGAAAAAGTTTAACAAAAGTTTATAAAGAACTAATGCAAGAAGCTATTATATCTAACAGCGAATTTATTTTAGAGTTAGGAAAATTAATTATTAAAAATAAATCAGATATTAGGTTTAATAATACTTTGTCTCTTGTTTTAAATAAACTTTTATTTAGTATAGAAATTGATAATATTGAGAAAAAATTTGATCCTGCAACTAAAAGACAAACAATTATAAACAAAGGAAAAATAAGCTATAGTTTATTAATCGAAGAAAATAATAATATAATATTAAATCCATCTTTATCAGGAAAGAAAAATAAAAATTTAAGAAACAAAATAATAGAAGAAATATACAACAAGATAAAAAATACTACAAAAATAGACATTAAAAGTAATTCAAAATATTTTAAAAGTTTATTAGATTATTTTCAAAAAGGTGGCGATAATGCACTTGATTCTTGCTTCCATTCTTGTAATACATTTGAAAATTTAATATATCCTTACTTGCAAGAAAGAAAAAAAGACGTAATCGAAAGAGGAAAATTTAAATTTGAAGATATTATAAAATATGTAAATGCATTTCATGACAATATTGAAAAAAAAGAGTTAAAAGACAGAAGTGAATATCTAATTCACGAAGATAAAGAAAAAGGTTTTTATGCATATTATCCTACAACATATGGTGCTTTTAAAGAAGTATCAAGATCATTTTTTAAAGAACTTAAATTAAAGCCTTTTGACTGGTGTACTTATAATAGCTTTTCAACTTGGAAAAGTTATAACAGTGTATATAACTTAATTATACTAGTAAGTAAAAATTCAAAAGTTGATGATTTTAAATTAGTATCTTTAAAAGTATTTAACGGCGAAGACGATAAATATAGTGATTATGAAGGTAAAATAGCTTATTACGAAGACAGTGATATTACAGGTCAATCTCCAACTTGCGACTATTACAATAATGAGGTATCTGAAGAAGATTTAATTAATGAATTTGGAAGTAGATTCTTAGATGAGGTTGCTCTTAAAAGCTTTAAAAAAAGAAAAGAGTTAGACACATCTAGATCTGATTCTAAAGATAGTGTATATATAGAAGATTTAAAAAGTGCTTTAGAGCTTAATAATAAACAAATAATAGATAATTTAATTGTTAATAACTTTAATAGCTTTGATGAAACAAATGTAGGACATGACTACGAACACAGAGAGAAAACTCTTAAGATATTTTTAAAAAATGCTTTAATGATATTGGATGAAAAGTTATTAGTTGAATATTTTTCTAGAAAATTGCCTACTATATTAGCTGACTTATCATATCCTGCTATATATGAGCAAGATGCTATTAAAAGTGAAAATACAGGCTTAAAAATAATGAATTATTTATGTGAAGACTTATTTTTAGATGTAATTGAAGGACCAATAAGTAATTGGTACGGAGAAGAAGATTACGGTATAGAAAAAGAAATAAAAGACAAAAAAGGTAATATTAAAACTTACTATGACTATGGTAATTGGGAAGATAATAACTTAAATTTTTTAGTTAATCCCAAAGATAAAGAAAAAATAAATTTAATAAAGTCGTATAAAGAAAAAGCAGATTTAATTTTAAAAAATATAAAAAAATTAGCTTTTAAAGAAAGTGATCCAAGATTTGCAATAACTGCACTTGTAATGAACTTAAATGGAAACTATACAGACATTGATTATTTTAAGAGAATAAATAGTATACGCCTTAATGAAGAAGAAACAAAAATTCTTATAGAAAAAGTATATAATTGCGAAAATCCTCTTTACTTAAAACTATTTAAACATATATCAGTAGACTTTTTAAACAAAAAAAATCTTTTACAAAATATAAATAAATACGAAACAAATTTTAAAAATAAAAATGTAGATGCTTATAAGAATACTTTATATTATCAAATAGCTTCTAAGCCTTTTGTAAAAACTTTTGTTCGTGAAAATATTTGTTCTCAAATAGAGCAATTCAGGAACTTAAGTGACTATAAAAAATATTTATATAATTATGATTCAAATACTAGCGAACACGAATCTATTCATGATATTAAATTTATTATTAAAATTTCTAAAAATATTAATCAAGCTATATCTTTTATAAATTCAAATTCAAACATAGAAGCTGAAATTAAAAACTTTTTAGTTAAAAAAATAATTTCATATTATGCAAATGACATTATGAAAAAATATTTTAAATTTGTGTTAGATAATAAAAATTATACTAGAAACAGTAGAAAGTTATTACAAAATACTTCTTGGTATAATGATATTGTAAGTTTACTAAATATTCTAAAAAAAAGCGATCAAGAATCAAGTGAAATATTAAATGCAATGGAAAAAATATTATTGTCAAGAGGAGTAGGAGAATGTGCAAGCGAAATAAATAAAGTATTATCATTTTTTAATTTAGCAACAGGTACTATAGAAAAGCAAGATAAGATATTAAGTGCTGCAAGTAATACTAATAGATTTCAAATGAATACTATTGCAAATTATAAAATAGAATACGATATTAAAAAAATAAATGAATACGGTATTCAAAACGTGTATGAAGATATAACAAAAAATGATTTAAAAAACTTTTCAAGAATTAAAGATATTTTAATTAGTAAATTTTTTAAAGTACATATAATAGATAGTATTCATGAATTTTCAATGGAAGAAATAACTACTGAAACTTATCCTTTTAATATACTAAATAATATTACAAATATAAACTTAAAAATAGAGTTAGCAAGAACATTTATTAAATATATGCTAGGCGAATCTGCTGGTTATAACAATGAATTTTGGAATGCTTTAGTATTTAGACCCGAATTGTTTGAAGATGTTACTTATTTAACAGAGATATGTGATTTAGTAATAAAATGCTTTAGTAACACAAATAGAATACGACATAGTGATGCAATTAAAAATTTTATGTTGATTTTCTTAAGAAAAAATAATAAAAATTATGTGTCAAGAAATATAATAAAATCACTTATCTCTATGAGTATGCCTAATGAAAATAGTAATATAGACTTTAATGTTTTAGAATTTATAAATAAAATAGATAGTACAAAAAGCTTAATTGAAATATTTAAAGAATACAACATAGATAAAAAAAGAATAAGAACTATAACAACTATTGCAAACAAAATTAGAAACAAGTTTTTAAACAAAGAAATAACTTCGATATTTAGAGCTGCTTTTATATTTGATTACGAAGAAGAATTATTAGATTCATTGCAAGTTAGAGGAAGCAAAAATAAAAGAAATGTGATATTCAGAGAAAGTGATATTAATGATAATAATATAATTTCTTTACTTAATATATCTTTGTTTTTTATTAACTTTGATAGATTATATAACTCAAATCAAAACGAAAATAAGACTTACTTTAATAAATATAAAATAATTTTTTCTGATACTGTTATGTATAATATTGGTAAAAACTTTATGAGCATGATTAAAAAGTATATCGAATCAAATAATGTTTGTATCAATAAAGATGATTTAATACAGTTTTTTTACAATATTCTCACAGTTAGTTTTTATAATAAAGATAAAGATTTTGAAGAATTAGAATTCTTGTTAGAAAATTTAATATTTAATTCTGAAACAAATCAAAAATATAATTTGAGCGAAGATGAAATTAATAAAGTAAAAGAGTTTATTGAAAAATTTAAAACTATCATTAAAGGTAGTTATACAATGAAAGGATTTATTCTTTCTTCTTTGAGAGAGCTTGCAAATAATAATAAAACTAATTCTATTTCTAGTTTATATAGTTACTATAGCGAAATAATAAGAGAGAGTTACTTAAAAGACTATATTAAACTAATATTAGATTAAACAAAGTTAATATTATATTTTTTTTCTAGATATTTCAAATCTGATTCTATAAAATAATGTTTAAATCTTGTAATATAGTTTTTAATAGAAAAAATATCAGCTTCATCTAAACTATTGTCATTTAGATATTTATCAAATATTTTCACCATTTCTTTAGAAGGTGAAGTAATTTCAGAATTTATCATATCTTTAACTTCACTATCTATAGAATACTTTATTCTTTTATCTATTACTTTATTTTCTTTAACACATATTAATCTAACAATTTTAGATAGTTTATATAAAGAAGAATCTCCTACTAAATCTTCTAGTTCGTATTCGTCTAAAGAAACATTTTCTGCATCTTGTGTAACTTCTTTTTCGTAATTTATAAAATTTAAATGATTAAATACTTCGCTAATATCAAATCCAATTGTAATTTTTCTAAATTCGCTTTCTTTATCATAGTCTTTTGCAATACAATATACTAAAATATATTTTTTAGAATATGTACTCCACCAATTATCGCCAAAAGAAGCTGTGCACCAAGAAACTTTATCTTTTAAATCTGGTCTTAAAGGTTCTTTTTCGCCAGTGTGATATGAAGTTGCCCATGCCAAAGATCCTATTTTAGTTTTAGGTCTAACAAAAACCCAATTAGAGTCTTCAAAAATTACTTCACCATGATTTTTATTATTAATAACTTTTTTATGAATATCAGGTGGAAGCATTTTTTTAGATAAACATAATTCATATTGTGCGACTAATTTATTATAATCTTCTTTTCCTAGTAATATTCTTTCTTTTTCTTTGTAAGTTAAATAATCCCATACTCTATCTTTGTGTTTTTTAAAAATATCAATTATAATAGGCAAATTGTTAGATATTAATTCTCTTAGCTCTTCTATTATTTCATCTTCTTTATTAAATAAAATATATGTTAAATATTCAAATAATCTCTTTAAAAATATATTTGAATATATTCTTATATCTGTATAATTTTTATTTATAAATGTAACAATTCTTTTTTTAAAAAACTCAACTTTTTGTTTTACGTATTTGTCTTGAACTTTACTAAAAGTTGTTGAATATCTAAAATTAAAGATTTCAATTAAAGTTTTTTTATCTAGTGGTTTATTTTCAACAAGTAAAGTCTTTGTAGAATTTAAAATATATTCTTTTAGTAAGTCCATTATTTTAACCTATAATTTTTCCATGCAAATTTTTCTCTATGCGCTAAATATGTCTTGTCATGATCGTTATCGTAAGCTTCTTGCTCAAATCTGATGTTTCTATATGAGGAACTAGAAAATCCTTGCTTTAGAATTATAGCGTTATATAGAAAGTCATATAGATAAATTATTAAAAAGCCAATATAAAATAACTCTTTGTATTGAACATAATGTATCATTTCGTGTCTTAAAGTATCATCAGACATTTTACCTCTAGATATTATAAAAGGTCCTAATGTAATTGCATTAATGTTTATAGGAGTAAACTTACTTAATACTTTAGGTATTTTTGAATTTTCTAATATGATAGGCATTTAATTCTCCTTTTTAATTAAATATCAAAAATAGTTAAAAAAGTTTAACAGATTGTTTTCTATTTCTTTTTCGTAATTGCTAATATTATTATTCCAATCAGACATCTGAGTTAAACGTGCTTTAATCTGCAGCAGCGCATTATCAATATTTGGTAATTTTTCACCTCTAACAACAGGTAATCTTTTATTTTCTACTTCTTTTGCTACGTGATTATAAGCATCTCTAAACGTCATTCCTTGAGATACTAACTGTAAAGCTCTTTTAGTTGCATATATTTCGTGATTGCAAGCACTTTCTATTTTACCTTTTTTAAATATAATATTAGGTAAAATATAAATTAAAATATCTACAACTTTCTTTGTTAATTCTACACCTCTAACTAAAGGATACTTTAATCTTTGAAAATCTCTATGATATCCTGTAGATACAGATCCTGATATTGACATTACTTCTTGTAAACAAGCTTGTATTGTATGACAACTAGATCTAATAAGTTCAGCAACGTCAGGATTTCTTTTTTGTGGCATTATAGAACTACCTGTCGTAAAATTATTAGGAATTTTAATAAAGTCAAACTGTGGATTTGAATATAATATTAAATCTCTTGCTAGTCTTGCAGCTGTAATTGATATTTGACTCATTGCAAACAAAGTAGTACTTTCTATTTTTCCTCTACCTCCTTGTACAGCTGTTACTGGTTCTAAAGGTCTAGAAAATCCTAATATTTTAGATGTATAATTTCTATCTAATTCAATAACATCAGAAGGTATTCCGTATCCAGCAGCACTGCCTAAAGGACAAGCAGATGCAGACTTGTAAGAATTTACTAAATGATATGAATCATCTACAAATAAAGTACTATATCCTAATAACCAAGCTCCGATAGAACTAGGCATTGCAGGTTGTAAATGTGTCATTCCTAATAAAAGTCTATCTTTGTGTTTTATAGATGCCATCATTAGCAAATTAGAAAGAGTTAAAACTTTTCTATGAAGCGATAAAGATTCACTTCTTATCCATAAAGAAACATCAGTAGCTATTTGATCATTTCTTGATCTAGCTGTATGTACTTTTTTACCTATATCACCTAAATCTCTAACAAGTATTCTTTCTAGCATAGAATGAACATCTTCGTCTATTACGTTAGGCTTAAGATTATTCTTTTTATGCTCTTTTAATAACGATATAAGCCTTCTACTTAAAATTAAACATTCTTTATTATTTAATACTTTACACTTTAAAAGAGTTAATATATGACCTAAAGTTCCAATGATATCTTGTTTTACGAAATGAGAATCTATTTCTCTATCGTTACCAACAGTAAAGTCTAGTATTATACCGTCTAAAGTATCTTCTTTTTGCCAAAGTGTTTTCATCTTCTGCCTGTTAATATATCTTTAATTTGTGTATATACAGCTTCTCTTTCTTCAGAGATGCTGTCTGATAATTCAAAAAATAAGTCTGTTATTTTATTATATAATTCTTCTTTTTCTTCTTTAGATACTAAAATAGAAATGTAATAGTTTATAGGCTTCTTTTGTGATGCTGGTTTTTCTAAATTTTTATTATCTAAATATTGTAATTCTTGTTGATGAGGATATTTTTCTATTCTATTTTCTTCAATTTCTTTTTTGTTTTTGTTTCTTATTACTCTGATACTTTTAGTATTAAATTTTAATAAATTTATGTTACCTGAATTAAATTCTTCTAAAAATTTTTCTTTTAGTTTTTTATGTATTGTTTTGTCTTGAATTCCTCTTGTAGCGTTAGATACTAATTCAATAATCTCTCTAACAATACTATTCTATAAATCTTTTCTTTTTCTATCGTCTAAGTTTTTATTAATATAACTTGGAATTTTTATTTCTTGTTTTTTAGCTACTTCGCTTAAAGCTTCTAAAATATATTTTTTTAAAACTTTGCTTTTCATTTGAATTCCTTTTACACAGATGCAAAAACTATTTTTATGTATTTAAAAAAGTTTTTTGATATTTCATCTTGCTCTTTAAATATACTGTAAAGAAAGTCTTCTAATAAATTACTTGTTTTATTTAAATTGAAATAACTTACTATTTCTGGACTTATATCATCTTTGTTTTGATTACAAAATAAAACTATTTCATTTACTATATTTTTTACTCTATCTTTTCCTCCGTCATGCAACATTTTTGCGAAAAGAGAAAATTCTTGATCAAATTTGCCTGCGCCTGGTGTAAAGTTATCTAATAGTTTTTTTAAATTAATAAATTTTCTTTGATTTATTCTTCTATCAAACTCAGAAATATTTTTTATTGACTCAAATAATTCGTAAATTTTATCTAAATTTCTAGGATTTTTTTTGTAATAATTTTTTCCATATATTTTTTTATAAATTTCTGAATCTATAAAATCTTCGTACACTTGATAATCTATTTCAGACTCTTCGTTGTTTATTTCTTCAAAAATAGTATGACCTAAATCGTGTATTGACCAATTAATATTTGTTCTAAGTGTTCCTCTTTTTAAAGTTTCTAACTCTGAAGTATTTCCTCTTTCAACTCTGTCATATTTTTCATATTCACTAGGATCAAATATAAACTTATCACTTCCTGAAAGATCTTTTGCTGAAATGTCTTTACTTACTTTTTTACCTCTATACTTGTCTTGTATTTTAGGTCTTTGCATTTCATTTTCTTTGTTTCCTTTTACTTTAGGGAAAGCATTAAAAATTATTAAATTATCGTCAGTAAATATATTAGGATATTGCTTTTTATAAAGTCTTATTCTTTCTTTTACAATATCATGTGATCCTGGGAATTTTTTATAAGTTTTAAAAAACATTTCTTCTATTGTTGATTCTATAAAAAAAGTAACATCATGTTCAGCTTTGACAGCTTCTTTAGATAAACATCTTATTCCTCCAAAACTATAAGTATCAACTGGATCTTTATCTAGCAACTCTACAAAGTCATCATATATTAAGTAACACTTACCAAAATCTTTATAATTAGAAGTTGAAATAACAAAGTTTTCTCCAGATCCATAAAATACTTTTTCTACCAATAAATACGAAATATACTCTTTTAATATATCTTTACTCATAATTAACCTTATTTAATTTTAATGCATTACTTAATTATCTTCTAACACCCAAATATTACTACCACAGCCCCAAACTTTATATAAGCCCATTTCGTAAGCTTTTTCCTTTTCAGACATATCATTGTCAGTCTTTATAATAAACCTGTCATACCTACATTTTCCATCAGTATACCAATAATCTACGCCTGTATCTCCACAATATTTAAATCCTACTTTTTCATATCCTAAACCTTCACCAAATCTTCTGTCTGCATAAGTCATTAACTTCTCTTCTCTAATCTTTCTAAAATGACTTAAAAACTTACTTAAACCACCTGTCACAACTGTATCTATCTTTGTTGCAAATCTACTTATCTCATAATATCCTTTCCACTTTTTTTGACGAGGCTTTCTAAATCCTATCGCTGATATTAACTCTTCTTTGTAAAAAAGACCTAATCTTATGCTACTATTAACACTTCCACTTATATGACTTTTGTTCATAAATTCATCAAATACTTTTTTATCTATTTCTTTTATGACACACTTTCTTGCAAATACTCTATTACATAGACCTAATCTATTTTTAATCATACTTTTACATATATCTTTTTTGTATTCCCATTCATCTGAAAATATGTGCATTAATTTTATTCCACTTTTTTGACATTGTTTTGTTTTATTTAACAAGTCATATTTAGTAGTTCTATCAATTACTTCACTATGCCAATATAATCCATTAAATTCGATTCCAAAATGATTCTGTTTGATAAGCACGTCAATCTCTTTAGGTTTTATTATATTTCTATCATTAGTTAAAACGTGCTTTATTTCTAAGCTGCTTATGTATTCATATATTTCAACTTCTGCTTGTGACCTTGTAATTGGATAACACTTTGGACACAAAGATCCTCTTTCAAATGCTTGAAGTGTTTTTTTACATTCAAAGTCGCACTTTTTACATTTAAAATCTAAATACTGTCTTTGTCTACTAAAATACTCTTCTATAGGAGTTAATATTTCAAATTCTTTATTTCTCTTTAATATTCTTTCTAATACTTCTTTTCCTCCTAGTCTTTTAGTTAAGCTCATTTTATTTAAAGCTTCTTGAGTATGCTTCTTTCCCCAGAAAGGATTATCTTTACCTTTTAACCTAACTATTCTTTTGTCATCTTTATGAGTTTTACCTTTATTCCAAGCCTCTGCTTTTCCTCCTTTTTTTCCTCCCTCTTTCATAGCAATCTTAACACAGTCTTTACAGTACTTTTTAAACTTAAATGATGTATACCTTGTTTCTTTACCACAATTTTTACACCCTACTCTATTACAATAAATATATTTTTTAGTATATTCCTTGCTTTTTAAACCATGCTTTTTTCTTAAGTGATTACTAAAATCTTTCCCTAATCCTTCATACCCACATATTTGACACTTCAAGTTATTACTCCTTTTTATGGTATATGCATAAATATAATATAAAGATAAGTATATATTTACACATAAAAAAACCACCTAAAGGTGGCCAAATTATTCCCTAAGGAGTAACTAACTCTATTTTGTTATTAGATAATGTTCATATCTAAGCAAGTTACTGTACCGTAGAAGTCAGCTCTTACCATCTTCTTACCATAGCGAGTCATTACACCCTTACGTGGCGTGAAATCCTCTGGTTGGAAGATTGTTGGAGTTACAATCAATGGTACGTATGGAGCATAAACGAAGCCAGTCTCTAAGTAAGAACCACCTTTGTAACCAACAAGGATCTTGTTGCGAGGGAAGTATGGGTCTTTATAAACTGTAAAGCGATTTGAAAGAGTACCAACTTTTTCTGCACCCATTGTGAAAGGAGCACCAACTTGTCCGTCACCGTCAAGGCTGTAAGAAGGACGATATAGTACTGAAGCTTCAAGGATAGTAGCAACGTCTGGAGATACTACGATGAAGTTTGCAGAACCACGAAGTGTCTTT
>Ga0098048_1000533_pt1 | contig 17976 bp, 5 predicted proteins | sample 13_taG_FD_75052 | JGI IMG/M metagenome (GOLD analysis project Ga0098048, IMG submission 75052) | Marine viral communities from the Subarctic Pacific Ocean - 13_ETSP_OMZ_AT15268 metaG | ecosystem: Environmental > Aquatic > Marine > Oceanic | place: Pacific Ocean | collected 2015-01-16 | reverse complement strand
CTTGCTGAACAAGTAGAAGCAGAAAATGAAGCATCAAAACAAAAAGCAAGAAAAGAAATAGAGACACTTCAAAATAAACTAGGTATTAACAACAATGAAGAACTATTTGTTGAAAATGATGACGGTTCAGTCACTATTCTTACTAGTCCGATTGATGGTAAACTAGATAGCAATATGAGAAACACAATTTACGAGTCTGTGGATAACTTAGAATCTACGATAAATATTCTCTCAGCAAACGATAACAATCCAACAGGTAAATTAGGATATCATCTACTGCCATTTGTTGACTTTCCCGTCAGAACAAATAATGCAAGAGCAACACTAGAGAACTGGGAATCTTTAGGATTAGCGTGTGCAAAAGGTTCTACTGAAAGTTGTAGAGCGTTGGTGTCAGCACAAAATGGAATACTAGCAACAGTTGGAGTATCACCTGAAGATAGGGGCACACCATCGGCTGTCACAGCCATAAATGACTATTTTAATACTGCACTTGCGGACCCAAACGCTAATCCAAATTTTTTAGTGTCAGAAGAAGAAGTTGCAATGTATCAGGTTGCGGTTGGAGCAGAGTTGAATGTTACTGGACACAATCCAGCCGACATAAAGAAAATAACAGATAATATAAATCTTCAGAGAACTCCTGAAGACATTATTTCTGAAATAAATAACGGAACATACGGAGTTACCAAAGACGCAACAATTGAGAACAAACTTTTAAACGGAGATAAACCGTTAGTCAATGGTAAAACTGAGGGTTTACTAATTAATATTCCAACTTATACATGGGATGAAAAAAAATATAGAGACCAAATAAATTATCCGAACTCAAATAATGACTGGAAAACAACTCATTGGTTTGAAGAGTATGTAGATAAAACAGTAGAGGCAGAAAAAAAATTTATTAATGAAACAAGACGATTAGAAGTAAAACCTATTATCGCAAATTCGTTGACTATACAAGAAGCAAGTGATGCCCAAATTTTAACTGATAAGTATAATGAAATTATAAATAATGCTTATCTAAAGGCTTCGGGCGCACACGAGGAAAAAGAACAAGAGTGGCTTGACAGCACTATTGATAAACTAGACGAGAAAATATCAGAAGAAGAGATTGTATTATCAGATGATGTGAGAAGAGCAATGAACTTTAGGGCAGCCGCTAAAATCAGAGCCGCTTCTACCCTTGATTTAGTCACAGACGAAGAATTTTCTGAACTAGAAGAAATAACAGATGCAATAAATGGAATAGTTGACCATACTGTATCTGATGATAGAGGAGATATATCAGATGCAATGCAAGTTGGAAAACTACAAGGGGAGTTACTTACATCAACTTTGAGACAAAATGAGATTAATGCAACTTCGTATTATTTTGACCCTAGCCATAGATTAACAGATTCAATAACATTAGAAGTACTAGAAACAGAGGCCGCTATCGCATCACTTACTTTACCAAGTGAAGTGACTACTTCGGTAGCAGTAACGTCAAATAGCGGTACTACAGAAAAAGTTCACATAAAAAATCCAGTTGAACAGATTGATGTTGATAACGCACCAATATTAGTTGGAACAGATTCATACTTAAATTCCGGTATAGATGTTGTGCTTCCTTCAAGCGTAGATACAGAATCGATTAGTGCTGGAATTGAACCTAGTCGTGTTGGCGCTGGAGTTGGTTACGAATACGCAAAGGCTAATCCGGATAAAGTAGTACAATATAAAGAGGCTTTAAAAATTTACACAGCAATCACAGATTGGGAAAATGGTCCTAAAGTTGAAGTGGAAGATGATAATGGCATCAAACACACAGTCTTAGATTTTAATAATATAGCACCGATAACATACACAGACGCAAATGGAGTATCACAAACAATCAGTGACCCTAGTAGTTTCTTCGGAGTATACACAATGACCTACAATGATATGAATCCTTTATACTTGGGTGATTATGATGCGTTGAAGGTAAAAGTTGCTGATTTGTTTCCAGCAATTAAATCTGGCCAAGAGAGTCAGGTTGATGCCAGGATAAACACGAATACTCCGTTATTGATTACAATCCAAGCCGATAAATTTTATATAGACTCAAACTCACCGTAAGGAAAAAAACATGGCACTTAATACATTAGGAAATATACTCCATAAACAAAAAAAGTCAGAATCGTCTCCGATTTTAGACAATTTGACCAGAGGTGTGTACAAAGCGGTAACTGTTCTTCAGAATCCGACTACAAAAGAAGTGTACATTGACCCAGAGGGCCGTGGTAGACTGGCCGCTTATATTCCGGCACTTGGTGGTGACCCATCTGACCCACTATTCTTTCAGTATGCTAGTCCTTATGGCGGAGTAGTTAAAGAGGGAAACTACGGTTTCTTTGGCACACCAGTCGGAGAGGCTGTAACTATTCTTGTCACTTTTGCAGAAGGTGGTAACGCAACTGAAGGATATTGGTTTGCAGTAACACAAGATATTCCTGATATTGTAAGCGGCGGTGCGGCAGGTGAAGCAAATGCAGACGGAACAGGACAAGGAGAAGGTAAATTCGAAAAGATTGCATCCAGTAAAACACAGCCTCGCACACTAGGTGAGGCAGCGGATACGAGAGAAAAAGAACTGCAAAATAATCCAAGAAATAAAGTATTGGCAGACCAAGGAACATATACTGATACATTAAGAGGAACATCTACTGCTTCTCCGCATAGAGATTCTAAGTATGAATTACCACAAGAAAATAAAGTAGTCGGATTTAAAACACCAGGCGGAGGCTCTTTTTATATAGATGATGGCAGTGTCAACGATGACGGAACTATTCATCCAGAACAAATACGAATGACAACAGCCTCTGGCTCATGTCTGATATTAGATGGCGCAAACGATTTTGTCTATGCAATAAATAGTACCGGAACTGGTTGGATAGAACTTGGAGCAGGTGGTGAAATAAATGCATATGCAGAAGGTTCAATGAATATGCGAACCGAAAAAGATTTTAATATTCGAGCAGACAAGAATATTAACATAGAAGCGGGTGAAAATATTCATATGCATAGTGTTAGAGGTGACACTAAAATTAATTCTGGAACAGAAAATGAAGAAAGCACTGGCGAGATACATTTAAGAAGTAAGGGTAACCAATTTTTACAAAGTGAAGCAGGGATGAATATCAATGTTGGAGTAAACTGTGTAGTAACAACTGGTGGTAAGTTACACCTGAACGGGCCTCTGGCGCCAGAATCTGAACTCATTTTAGTTGATTCTTTACCAGATATGCAAAACTTAGAAACTACAGAATTAACTGATACTATTCTGTCTGAAATGCCAACACACGAACCTTTTGTTCGTCCTCACGCTAGTAAGCCCGCCACTAGTGAATTTGCAATTGCATCTGCGAGTGAAGATGGTAAAAAGAATATGGGAACAACATGATATACGATAAGAAAAAAGGCTCACTACTAAACTATATACAGTTGCCTTTACACGTCATCACTCCAACTGGTACATTTCTGGGAACTGGTTATGACCTGAATGATAAGCCGACCTATATACTTTCTCACATAAGAGTCAGCCTCTCAACTATAACGGATTTAGTGTTCTCAAACGTCAGTAAGAACGCTATCATATTAGACAATAAGCCCACTCTTAGTATTAAAAATAATGTAGTTGGATATAATTATAAAATTTCAGATACCGAATTGAACTATGGATATATCACTGTTGCATCTACGAGAATAGATATAACAAACAATAAGATAACAAAAGGAATGGCAGAGTTTATTTTAGAAAAACAATTAAGAAATATAGGAAATGTATTATCAAAGTTTATTAAAGTTAAAATATCACAACCACACTATGATGCACTTTTGTATCATTTCTTTAATGAAGGCGTTGATACTATAGAAAATAGCCCTATTATTAAACTTATAAATGCTAATGATTGGTATTCAATAACTGATGAAATTCAGAAAAATATAACGAAAAACGGCAAAATAGATGAGAAACTAACTCAACAAAAAATAAAAACTGCTAAGATGTTCAGTTTCGTACCTGGTATTTAACGCTTATCTATAACTTTATCTGCTAGTCCAAAAGCAACAGTTTCTTCAGCAGACATAAAGTTGTCTCGCTCCATCGCTTCAGTCAACTCTTCGAATGTCTTTCCAGCAGTATTATGTGAAACATATATTCCAGTTAGTCTTTCTTTCATTTTAAGAATTTCTTTGACTTGAATTTCCATATCAGTTGCTTGTCCACCAGCGCCGCCACTTGGCTGATGAATCATTGTGCGACTATTTGGCAACACATATCTTTTACCTTTGGCACCTGCTTGAGCAAGTAATGAACCCATAGAACACGCTTGTCCCATCACAGTAGTTGATACTGGAGATGAAATAAACTGCATAGTATCATATATTGCCATGCCAGAAGTCACTGCTCCACCCGGTGAATTGATATAGAAATGAATATCTTTTTCTGAATTCTCTGCTTCTAAGAATAATAACTGGGCACAAATCAAGTCTGCCTGATAGTCATTCACTTCGCTAGTTAGGAATATAACTCTTTCTTTTAATAAACGAGAGAAAATATCGTAACTACGCTCTCCATTTGTTGATTGGTCAACGACCATTGGTACTAAATTTGGCATTAGATGTTATCCTTGTAGTATTATTGCTATTATTTATATGTATGATAACATTATTAAGTCAAAAAGTCAATACCAAAACTACGAATATTATGTGGAGATAAATACATTAAAGATAAACTACAGAGAAAATACAGTTATGCCATTATTTACAGGTTTTAGTACCAAAAACAAAAATGCAATAAATCACGTATTGTCTGGCAAGGACTTGGTGATTGAAGACATTATGAACCATATTATGACCCGTAGGGGAGAAAGAGTAATGTTACCTACTTATGGGTCAATTATACATGAAATGTTATTTGAGCCATTAACTGAAGAAACTACTGAGTTAATCGAAGAAGATTTAACAAACATCATAAATGATGACCCGAGATGTAATTTTATTAGCATTGATATATCAGACTCGGACCACACAATCAGTGCTAAATTAAAACTTGAAATACTTCCGTCAAACGAGCAAGTAGAATTAAGTATTGATTTAGACAGAGAATAATAGAGAGAACAATATGAGCCAAGAACGCACAGACAATCTATTCGCAAGTGAGAGTTGGACAACAGTATACACTGCATTCACCAACGTTAGTCTCAAAGCATATGATTTCGATACTATAAGAGAAGCCTTATTAGCATATATAGGACAAACTTATCCTGATAAATTTAACGACTTTATAGCAAGTTCGGAATTCATTGCGATTCTGGATTTAGTTGCATATCTTGGACATAGTTTATCATATCGATTAGATATGAATACCCGTGAAAACTTTATGGATACTGCCGAACGAAGAGCAAGTATTCTACAGATGGCAAAAACTCTAGGTTACAACAAGACACGCCCAATCAATGCAAAGGGCTTTATGAAGATTACAAGTTTATCTACTGATGAAGCAGTATACGATAATCTAGGAATATCATTATCAGGAAAGACTGTAAACTGGAATGATAGCAATGACATCGATTGGTATGAGAACTTTATCAGCATTTTAAATTCAGCATTTTCTGCCACTACCAAGATTCAAAATCCTACATCTACATTAAACATAGCAGAAGTTGACCACTCATTATATGAAGTAAATGAAGACACAGCAATAAAAAATGTAAATTACACATTTTCTGCAAATGTTGATGGCAAAACTAGAAGTTTTGAAGCCGTTCGTGTGTTATTAGATGCAACAAAAACTAGATTAGAAGAAGACGAACCAAATCTTCAGAATAACTTTACGATTATTAACAGAAATGATAATCTGGGTTCTGGCAGTGATAGAACTGGTTTCTTTGTTTATGCAGTTGCAGGAACATTAGGGTTCAAAGATTTCTCTTACGATACTAAAATTTCTAATAGAATAGAGCCAATAACAGAAAATAATATATCTAACTCAGATGTTTGGATTCAAAAAATTGACACAGATAGAAATTATGTTTCATCTATCACAAAGGTAGATAACGAAACAAGAGAGACAGCAATCTATAACAGTCTAAGAACTGGTTCTGGAGACTTAGTAAGTGTAAACTCAGCAGACAACAATGCAATTACACTACATTATCCAGATGGAGTATTTGGAAATGCTGCCTACGGCAACTATAGAACATGGTACAGAGTAGCAGATAATGATAATTTTACTGTAAATGCGAATGATATTTCTAACGCAACTATAACAATACCATATACAGGTAGTGATAATAGAACATACAGACTAACATTAACAATATCAAGCACAAAAGATTTTAGTGAAAACTTCTCAGGAGAAACATACTCAAGTGTGCGTAGAATTGCACCTAGAAGTTATTACTCACAAGATAGAATGGTAAACGCACAAGACTATAATGTATATCCATTGACTCTTGGAAATAATGTTGTGAATAAAGTTAAAGCAGTGAACACTTCGTTTGCTGGCAACTCTCGTTACTTTGAAACTGATGATGTATTAGGTCATCACTCTAACTTAAATATAACTGGCTCTGATGGTAGTGTATTTGTTGAAGATGAACCAATATCAGTTTCATTAAGTTACAATAAAGCAAAAGCAAACACTGATGATTTCATAAGAAATGATATTGCAGGCGTGTTAAAGCATCCAAGTCTTTTTAATAAATTTCTTCATACAAACAGAACTAATACGACTGAAGTAGTCATTGCTCAATCAGGAAATAGTTACACAATTAGTAGCACTGATGGAACAACTATAGTAGGAACCAGTATGTCGGAACTAGTATATGTCGGAGATACAGTAAAATTACAGACAACATCAGGAACAATAATATGGGCAGATGTAAAATCAGTATCAGGCACAACTTATACATTAAATAAATTAATATCAGAGGCTGGTGAAATAACATCAATTGTAAGAGGATTTAGAACAAAATTCAAGGCTACTGACTTTGCAGGCCTAGGAATAGGAGCAATTAAAAGTAAAATTGACCCTAACACTGAGACCTTTACTCTATACTACACATATGCAAGTAGTGTGTGGGGTTGGTCACTAACACAAGGTGCCGCTTCAGATGTAAGTGTTGAGTTTAAATATAAATCTGGAATTAGAGATAACGAAGCGGAATACACAGCAACTTTTACTGGTAAAAAAGTAGCATTTGAAAGTAGAGACCAAGTTAAATTTTATTATGGCAATACTACAGATGTAGTCGATAATGAAACTAATCTTTCTAAACGAGACACAATATATCTTAATTACGAGTCAGTTGCGTCAGTTAGTGGCGGCTCAACTTATACAGCAACAGATGAAACCGTAAACATAGGACAAGTTCCAGTTTCAACTGTGGTAACTGATGGCGGAACAGGTGCAACATTTAATGCTGTGTTCCAATATAGCGGTGCACCAGAGACATATGAATTTACTGAAAGCAATGCGGTCACATCTACCAGTTACTCGCATTCTTTGATATCTCCTAACGGAGTAGAACACACACTTAGTAATTCTAATATTTTATCACCGGCGTCTCCGAACAACATCATAGGAGCAACACCAACTTATACTCTTGGATTAGGAATAACAGACTTAGCAGATTTAACAGATTTGTCAACATCGGTTCAACAAGATGTTCCAACTGTTGCCTCTAGTGAAACTAACTTGTCAAATGTGTCTATTGAGTGGGATGGCGGATATACTGGTAATGTTGGAACTGCGACAAACAGTACTACTAGTTTAACCGAAATTGAACTAACAGATAAGGGTTTTAAAGGAAAACCATCAAAATCTTATTTCTTATCTGCGGCATCTACGAGTAATTTTGTTTGGAAAGATACAGACGGAACATCAGGCACTCCAATAGAAATAAATGATTACCTAACTTCTTATCCAGGCGCAAATCCAAGTGATTATGATTTTACTATGTCTACAGCATCTTCAAGTATCATTAACGAACTAGATTTTGATGTGTACTTTAAACAATATGCATATGGAGAATTTACATTTACAAACTCACAAGGAAGTGACCCTCTTACTACTAGTAACATTATACTAAGAGATGAGGCTGGAATAATACTAGACAACGCACACGTAGAAATTACGAATACGACAGGAACAACATACAAAATTGTTTTCTGGACATATGCAGTAAGTGTTGGAGACCTTATTGATGTATATATTGGTACTTCTCCTACATTATCAGAACTTGCAAATTACTCGGTACGAGTAAAAGCAACATTTGATATTTCTAATAGCAGTCAAAACACAACAACAACATACAAGGCATTATCATCATATGTTTATGATGATTACTATACGACAGCAGGATATATAGATAACACTAAAGTAAAACTGATGATATCAGATACGACTGATAATCCATTTGGGTTAGTTGAGGTAACTGCGGACGAAAGTATTGTGATGGAAGAATACACGGTCGATTCTGTAACATATGAACGAGCATCTAAGACTTTCATAGCAACTTCGAATGTTAGTTTAGTTCCAGCCTCTGCAATAATATATTATAATACAACAACACCTGGATGGTGGAGACGAGATGGTGGTAGTTGGACTCTAATGACCGCTGGCACAGCAACACAAGTTGAGGCTGGAACTGCCGATTATAACGATATGGATGGTAACAAACTAAGAATACATTATAACGGTACACAATATAGAGTACTAGAGGGTATATCTTTTGTTGAAGACCCATTCACAAGTTTCAGATGGGAACACTATGCTGACATAGATAAGAGAATTAACCCTAGCACAAGTAACATTGTTGATATGTATGTACTAAGTTCAGATTATGTTAGAAATGTAAATAAATGGGTAGCAAGTAGTTTCACAACAACTACTCCAGTTCCGCCAAATAATTATGAGTTATCTAAAATAATGGACACTATAGAGCCAAAAGCAACAATGGCTGACCATATTGCTTATATTCCAGTCGAGTTTAAATACTTGTTTGGCTCATATGCTGAACCAGAAAACCAAGCAGTGTTTAAAGTTATTAAGAAACTTGGAGTAGGATATACTGACAGTGAAATTAAAACAGCAGTATCCACAAAAGTGAACGAATATTTCGCAATTGATAACTGGGACTTCGGAGACACATTCTATTTCTCAGAACTAGCGGCGTATCTTCATAAAGAACTTGGAGATTATATTTCAAGTGTAGTTATTACTCCTAAATATTCTACAAATGAATTTACAAAATTATTAAGCATCTCGTGTGCTTTAAATGAAATATTTATGGCAGTCACAACATCAAACGATGTAAAAATAATTACACAATTAGCACAATCTGAATTAGTAGGCGAATAATATGGCAAAGAAGATTTATGACTTTCTTCCTGGACACCTAAAGAACAGCGAGTTAGAAACAGTATTTGAGACAACCCTTGACCGAGTATTTTCAGTCGGGGAGATGGAGAAAACAAAAGCATTCGTTGGAAGAAAAGAGAAAGGAATATACAACAATAAAGATGCGTATCTTTCTTTTCCACCAACAGCATATGCAAGAGATAATTACGGTTTAGAACCAACTTTCACAAATGTAGATGCGACTGATAATATATTCTATGATGACTTACTCAATTCATTATACAATAAAGGTTCTTTAACAAACGACCATAGACGATTATTCAAAAGTACTTTAGAAACAGTTCAGTTGCCAATAGACTTAGATAAGTTTGTCAACTATAGTATGTATTACTGGGTATCTCCTGGTTTTGATGGGTCGATAACAGGCTCAACAGAAAAGCACTATGTCACAATTGACAAAGGAAACGGAGATGCTTGGAGTTCTAGCAACTCTTGGTATCATTATGACGATATCAGTTCTTTAATTACAAACTCTAATTTTACTTTAATATCTCAAGCAATAAGACCAATTATTGAATTTGATAAGAACCTTGATTTGAGTGATACTGTACCTGCAAACGCCCTTGAGTTTCCTACATTTAAGACTTACGACTCAGACAATAATTACATTACTGGTGAAGATAAAAAAATATTTCATTATGTAACTGGTAGTGGTTATGTAACTGATACTGAGTTAGGATTTAAACCTAAAGTAAAGTCCGGAGACTATCGCAGTGAATACGTCTTTAACATAGATTTGCCAGAAACAGTAACATACAAACTAAGTGCAGATTATAAAAAACTGTACACTACCAGTGTTTTCGATTATAGAAATCTAAGACAAGAGATAGGTGATAAGATTACAGTTTCAGAAATTGAACTACTACAATCACCTAAAAACTCCAACACAATTGATTTATATGTAGATGGTAGTAAACAAGTTAACAACTACACATTCGACAGTTCGACAAATAAGATAACAATGACTGAAGCAGTTAGTGGAAATATATATGTCGATTATTGCACTGCTACTTCTGTTGTATACGATGGCCAAACTGTATTTCAACGCATTGACCCAGCAGTAGAATATAATATAGATAATAAATCATATTTCAACACAGAGATGCCATATTCTCTTGTATTTGAACATCTTGTGAGAATTATAGAAACAGTGTCAGGTTTAACTGGTAGTCCAATTGCTAATAACAATTACAGAAGCATAGGAACAAACACAGATAAACTAAGATATGCAAATCAAGGTAGTGTGCTTATTAAAAATACTATAGATATTAAAGAGGCGTATTTTGCATTAACACGAGAAGATTATAATCCTATCAAAGCAACAGAATTTCTATCAGGTGCATATAACGGTTATAAAAATAAATTATTGACTACAATTATTTCTATTTTAGAATCAAGTGCAAGTGCATCTAAGACTGATTTAGAAATTTTAGAAGAAGCAATAAGTACAATCGCTTTAGGTAAACATTCAAGTGTGAGTATTTTTAAAGATAGTGTTATGTTGAACTTTGGTGATAATTTTTCTCATTACCAAACATTAGATGTAACAGTTGTTGGTGGCGCATTAACTCGTCCTATGCCGGCGTTTGATGAGACTGTAGTAAACAAAAAAGATGCAGTCATTATTCTAAACGGCGTGATTCAAAAATTAAATGTAGATTATACATTAAACACTGGTAACACAGAAATCACTTTTACAACAGCATTATCTACAGGTGATGTATTATCGGTTAGACATTATACTAACATCAAAGAAACTTTTATTCCGCCTAGTGCGACATCATTGAATATTGCACCTGCGTATATTCCAGAGTTTGTATCAGATGACGGTTATAGTCCTACAGTAGACTTTATTAGAGGTCACGATGGCTCATTAGTTCCAAAGTATGGAACTAATGTCGATAACATACTTCTTGCATTTGAAACTCTAATATTCAATAATTTAACAGATAATACTAGTTCTAAAATTGATAGTATGAATTATGGATTATATGGCACTTCTGGTACTGATTATTCTAATAATGAAAAGAAATTCATTATGTATCCTTTCTTTAAGAAATGGATGACAAGGAACAATATTGATGACTTAAACAATGATTCTTATGATGTGACTGATTATAAAACTTGGAACTATAGAGCAAAAAATGATTTATCAGCAGGTCACTGGAGAGGACAACTAATACAAGCATATGGCACAGATAGACCACTACAAGAACCGTGGAGAGCATTGAAACTATCACAGAAGCCAGCAAACTTTGATGCTACATATGGCTCAGATTATACACTTGAAGCATTTTGGAACTCATTAATAGGAACAAACTCTTTAACTTGCCCAGTTCCAGTTGACGGTTCTGGAAATCTAAAAGAACCAAATGGCTTATTCTTCGGTGGCGCAATAACATCGGATGACATCGCATTAATGGACCAAATGTGGGAATTCGGCGACAACTCACCAGTGGAACTAGCATGGACAAGAAGTAGTGAATTTGCTTTTGCTGAATTTATGTTGATGATATTATCGAATCCGTTTAAAGTTGTGCATGAATATACTACACAGATTACAAATATCATTACTTACTCTAATAAAAATGAAGGCATCGACACTGACTTAGTAGTTGCAGACAAAGACAATTATACATTTAAGTTGGGTTCAAAACTAGGTGGCTTTGTTAACAACTTTAAATTACAATCAGAAAACAATTCATTAGCAAATAGTAGATTTACAGAACTACCAACTGATAACTTCAACTTAGTCGTTCACGCAGGTGTACCAAATAGAAGTGAGTTCTTCAGTGCTATCGTATTAGAAAAAGTATCACTTGACTTAGCACATCCAGTGTATTCCCTTGCTAAGGTGGGTGACTATTATAAGGGCTTAGTTGTTTTAAACGAAAGTGATAAAAAGTATTATAAAAGAAAAATAGATGGAGTATCTACAAAAGAACTATCGGCAGTAATAAATTTCGATTACAGTTCTTGGACACTTATATCTCAGCCAAAAACTGATAAGTTTGGATTTAGAGTTCACGGATATGACGAGATTAATCCCGTGTTTTACTCAATGGGGTGGGATAAAGCAAGTGGAGATAAAGCATTCACCACAAAAGGTGACAGACTTACATTAAAGCAGTGGCAACCCGGAGAATATTATAGATTAGACACATACATATTATTCAATGATACTCCGTATGTGTGCCTTAAAAATCATACAGCAACTTCCATATTTGACGATAATAGTAAAGACTGGAAAGCAGTAACAGAATGGCCGAGAACGAATAAAGCACAGGCAATGGGTTACAATAAATTTGTAGATGATACTGTAAAGAACTATAACTATGGAGATATTTTAGAAACACTAGATGATGTTGCTCATTTGATAATGGGATATGAACATTATCTCAATCTTGTAGGTTGGAATTTCACAAATACAGATGAGTTTGGAGATGTCATCAATTGGGAAAATCTATTATTGAAGTTCTTAGAATGGCAAGCAGAAGTACACGATATGGGCGACTTCATTACTCTTACTCCGTTACTAACAGGCGGAAGTTTTGATGCGACATACGGTGTTGCCAGTGTTGCCAGTGAAACTTTTAAAAATTACTACCGAGTAGTTGATGCTTCGGGAAGACTCATACCTACCTCTGAACTTACTTTCCACACAGACGGCGCCTCAATATCGTTCACAAGTAATGTTCCTGTTTATGGAATGAAAATAGATATAAGAGATATTGAACATGCCTTTATAGTAGACAGAACAGATGGTTACGGAGATGTTATATACGACCCACATTTACATAATAGAAACCTGAGGATGCAAATTGATTGTAACCGAACAATAGACTGGGACGGAACAATGTCAGTTGATGGATATCTTGTAAGTGAAGATAAATTAGTACCAAACTTTGATACGATGATTGAAGAAACTCGTTATTACCGAGATACTCTAGTTGACCAAGGCTTATCAGTTATCAATAAATTAAAAGCAAACCATTACGGATATACAACAAGACCTTATATGTTGAATAGTGGAGTTGAACGAGAGTCTCAATTAGAATTTTATAAAGGGTTTCTATCACACAAAGGAACAAATTCTAGTATTGACAAGATTGTTAATAATAACGGCAACTTTAAAAACATCACACACGATGATATATGGGCAATCAAATTAAGCGAGTACGGATATTCAGCGTCTAATCTTAAAATGACAAAAGATGTTACTGTTGAAGACATGATTACAGACCCATACTTAATAGAATATGCGTCAAATGATACACTTAAATACGATACTACAAAATCCGACATAGCGATAAAAACAACAGGATATGTTAACGAGGATGATGTAAACTATATTGCTAGTACTCATAGTTCGTTAGTAGATTTCACAGGAACATCTCTTTATGAAGGTGACACGACTTGGGTTCAATTTGATACAGATAGAGATTGGGATGTTGTAAGACTAAGTGAAGTAGCAGAAATAAGTTATGTTGGCGAAACATCAGATAATCAACTATATATAGGTGTAGTTTCCGCGATACCTGACGAATACAATGACAAATCGATTTATCTAAAAATCGCAAATGAAAATATAAGTCCTGCAATAGATGGTTATTATTTGCTTATAGCAAATGGCACAAAAATTGTAAACGGAACTACTGTTTATGAATATCTAGTATTTGAAGAAGACTTTGAGCCATTAATTGTTGAGATAGATTCTGGAACTACTAACAGTGTGTTTGTGCCAACGAATGCAGACTCTGGAGTCGAAGCGATAGGCTCAGTTAGTAATCCAGAAATTACTAGTGGCGAAATATTGGTTATTGATGGAACTAGTTTCACTTATACACCTTCGTCTGCCTCTGCGTCTGGTATAACAATACTAAGCACAATTGCGAATCCAGTTGTATCTGAGGGAGAACAAGCAAGTTTTGTTGTATATAATTCTGGTGGAACAGTTGAGAACGGGACAAATACAAGAGTCACATTCTCTGGAACAGTTGCGACTACAACAGGCTCATTTACCTCAACAGTAGGTGATGAAGTAACAATTGATGGCAACACACTAACTATTGATTATGCCGGAACACAAAGTGTGACAACAACATCAACTGCAACAAGAACTTCACCATTAACCACGGGAAATACTGTTATTATTGATGGAGTATCAAAAACAATTGCAGACATAAATGTCACTGGCACTGCGTATACTGGCACAACTGCATCAGCAGAATACTTAATGATTAACGGAAAACAAGTAGAGTTTGTGTCTGGCAGTACATCTACTGATATTGTTGACACTATCAACTCATCAGCAGTTCCAGTAACTGCATCAGAAACATCAAATGTAATAACGATAACAACATCAGAGCCGTCCTTAGTTCTTTCAGGTTCGTTCTTAAATGATTTAGGATTCAGTTCATCAGGCTCAGTAACAGAATACAAACTTGATAACCTAGCGTCAGAACTCACTACCTTGACTGATATTACAGCAATTATATCAGGTGAAAAACTGACGATATCAAGTTCCGCAAATCAAATGATTATCTCAGGCACAGCATTAACTGAATTGGGTATTACAGCCGGAACGTATCTTGCTAATTCTGACCCAACTATAAACAGTGTTGCTGACCAGATAAATGCATTAAATATTTTAGGAGTAACCGCTTCTGTTGTTACGGGTACAATTAAGATATCAAGTGCAAATCATAATTTAGATATCGTTGAAGTTACCTCAGGAGCAATGAGTAGATTAGGATATGCATCAACTACAGTTTCAATCGATGCAACAGACACAATAGTGTCTGACTTGAATACACAAGTGTTTACAGGGTCAACAATCACTGCAACGAAATCTGACAGACAAGTATTAATAACAAGTTCAGAAAGTAGCATAGTTACTTCTAATATCACAGGTAACCCTCTTTCTGATATAGGTATATCGGTGGGTACATATTCTAACACTTCAGTGTTAAGTCCTAGTGCAGTTGATTTTGCCTCTTATATTACAAGCCAATCTACTATCTCTGCTAAAGTATCAAGTGATGGCAGAATGATATTTACTAGTAGCACAGAAAGTATGTCTTTCTCTGGAACATCAGAAGAAATGTTGGCTAAGGTAGGTCTTTCATTAGAGTATTCAAATATTACAAGTAACGCAAACTTCAAAGCGATGTTATGGAAATCAATAAGGTATACACCAGGTTTTAATGGAGCAACTTTTAACGACTTTGCGAACACTTTAGGATTAAACAGCACAAGTAAAATATGGAATGATAGTTACAATACTGACGGCTGGGCAGTATTAACTTTCGATTCAGGTAATTACACAATACATGCAAGACAGGCAAAAACCATCAACACAGATTTAACAAGAAGAGTGATAGTAAAAGATGGTGATGATTTTATCAATCACCAATTGTATGACCCACTTAAATTAAAAATGCCAGGTCAAATTGTTTCTAATTTAGATTATGTTACTTGGAATGACCCTGCAAGTTATGATAGCGACACGAGTTCAGATATCTGGCTAGATGAGAAACTAGGCAAGATATGGTGGGACACTGAGTTATCTAGGTTCTATCGATACAACGATTACGGCGATGCAAATGGTAACTTAGATGTCAACTATGTGAAAAAATATTGGGGTAAGTTAGTAAATGAATCCGAAGTTGTAGTGAAGAAATGGATAAAAAATAGAATATTGCCAGTAGGAACAACAGCATATAATACTAAAAAGTATTATGATGAAGTTGCAAATAAAGAAGTTACAGATTATTTTTATTGGTCATCTAATAGCGATGACTGTGAAGAAATTGCAATGTTAATAAATTCTGAGGGACCTAAAAATAAATTCTTACCAGTAGGAACATCAAGTGTCATTATTAGCAACAATGCTACATTATATGATAGTGAAACTATAAGTGTTACACTTGAATATCAATTAGATAATGAGATTCGCAAGACGAATGCTGATTGGGAATTACTATCGAGTGCATCAGATTATGTTATTCCTAATAAATTCTTAAACGATATGACAGAATCTATATCTAATATCACTATCTTAAATACATATGCAACTAAACTAACAGCATCACAGTTAACAGATGTAAGCCACGCATATGTTAGAGTTGATTGGATTTCAGCATTGACGACTGATAATGTAGTTGTTACTACAGATAGTAAAACAGTTAACGCAAGTTATGTATCTATAGAAAGTGGAACTGAGGCCGCGGGGTCGTTTGTAGTAGATAAAGAATATCAGATAGTAACAGTTGGAACTACGGATTATACACTAATTGGAGCCAATAACAATACGATTGGCACGGTATTTACTGCAACTGGTGTAGGAACAGGAACAGGCACAGCAAGTTATTCTAACTTAAAAATATCACAATTACATACAATGGTTGAGAATGATGTATTGAGAGTCTATAAAGTACAAGCAACAGAAGACAACTGGTTCTCAAATAATACGAATGCTCGAAGCAACTTTGCTTCGATTATAAACAATACAATGAGTAAGAAGATGTTGTCAACATTATATTCTAATCATGCCGAATACATAGACACAGATGATATCATTTTTAGTCTAGGTGATTGGTATTTAAACGATAATTATAAGACAATAAATTCTTTCGCATATCTATCGACTACAAAAAACTTTGATATGATTACTGAGTATAATAAGGGAATAAAATCGTTTAAAATAAAATTACCATCTACAAATGAGTATTATTTTGAAGTCGATAATACACTAAAACTAGTTAACAAAAGCAATAGCGTATTGAATGTATCGTTTGATAATCTTGTTTATCCAGAAACGGGTTATAATACTTATTACGCTAATGCAGTGGGAATTCAGGTACATGAATTAATGAATATGATTGAAGATTATCCAGATGTTTCATTTATTAATGATATATTCTTCACTATGATTAGATATCTTTACACTGAAAAAACATATCCTATGTGGTTATTTAAGACAAGTTATATAGACTTGAATTTGTATAATAGAGATTTAAAACATTATGCAGTATATCAAAGAGATAGTGAAGAAGATGTATTAGAGTATGTTAGAGAGGCTAAGCCATATCATACTAAGATAAGAGAAATCAAACGAACATATGAAACATCAGATTCACTAACTGCAACTACTACGATTTCAGAAAAGATGAATATCACATTAGGATTTGGTAATAATAAGAGTAGATATGACGAAACATTATACGATGGAAACGCATCAACAGATATTCCTGATGGAGACTATGAGCAGGGAGATTTACTAAGAACTAGATTTGTACCAACAGCCGGTGCTACAGGGTTTGATACTGGAGAAGTAAATATTCCTAGCCGCGAATCGACTGTTTTAAGATTACAGACATATACTGGTGATATTACTGGTGGTATAGGGTCAGAGACTATTGACAAAACAGTATTTTACGTGTATGATATATACGGAAGAGGGTATAGTATTGATGTCACAGGACAAGGAACTATTTCTTCTTTTAACGGAACAACTGTTGTTGTTG
>Ga0098048_1000531_pt1 | contig 18050 bp, 15 predicted proteins | sample 13_taG_FD_75052 | JGI IMG/M metagenome (GOLD analysis project Ga0098048, IMG submission 75052) | Marine viral communities from the Subarctic Pacific Ocean - 13_ETSP_OMZ_AT15268 metaG | ecosystem: Environmental > Aquatic > Marine > Oceanic | place: Pacific Ocean | collected 2015-01-16 | reverse complement strand
TCGCGAACAGAAAACCTTGTCACAGATCCGCGCTCTGTGGAAGGCTTAAAACTAAATACGACTGTGAAAGTTAACGCGCTCTATCCCAACGAAGTGTGAACAAGAGCGATTCTGCACTGAAAACCCATCAATTTGCGGTCATTCCCATGGAAAATGGGATTCCGCTCCCCCAACCTTGAACAGTGTGAGTGGAATCGCGTTAGAGAAGGTCTCCAACTCGGTCTCCGTCTTCGTCAATCCATGTTTCTACCCAATCGACCTTAACGAGAACAGGTCGAGCAGGCTTTCTTGGGTTGCTGATGGACGAAGAGTCATCTGAATCAAGAGTGGATGTAGGGGTGAGATAAAGTTAATACATGATGCCTCCTTATACATGCTTAAAAGATGGTTTCAAATCCGAGTTGCCGATTTTCAACACACACTTAATACGGCAAAAACGCCGCGACGCGCGCTATGGGGCGTTTTTTCAAACACATCTGAGAGATGTGAGCGCGAGCGCTCACTCCGACTGATCTCAGAGAGTCTCCCAGAGGGTCTCCGACTGAGTCAACTCTTCAAGTTACCCGAGTTCAGGTCTAAGGAGATGCGCGTTAAGCCACTCCAAGTCAGCCTGCGCGCGTCACCGACCTCAACGCGACGATGAGTCTGGATGATGCGCGCGGATAGAACGTCTGGGTTATGAGGTGTGATGAGGCTCTCGGTTGAGCGCGAACACCTCACGCGCGCGCTTCCATCGCGACACCCGCTCACCTCTGCGTAATCGGGCTCGGTCCGCCCGCGCTCACGCCGTCTTGCACGTAGGCGAGCGGGACGTTGAGGCTCTCATCGACCGTCCATCGCAGTCCGAGTCTACGCCATCACACGCGCTCTCGGCCTCCTCAAAGTCCTCCGCGCTCGACAGCGAGGGAATCAACGAAGGAGCCCGCGACGCAGATCTGGCGAAGCTCAGCACACACGCCTCTCCATCGATCTGGTCGTCGTCGCGCGTCCCTAGCGAGGGGCGCTCAAGCATTGGGACGGAGTCCCTCTCGGTGCGCGCGCTGAGCATAAAGTCTCTGCGCTCTCGGTCTTGAGCCTTCAATCACAGTGCGCGCTCATCGTGACGGCGCAGAGTCGGTCTCAAAGATATTCAGTGACGCGCTTCACAGTCGCGAGGTAGAGCGCGCTGAGATCAGCGGGAGTCGATACGTTGGAGCAGTCGATCTCAGAGACCGCGCCGATGATCTCTCCGTCGCGAGTAATGTACCCGCTGATCACGTCACCGCTCATGTCATGATCATAATTGAGATATACGGTCTTCTCCATCTTCTCAAAGAAGATAGAAGCTGACCGATTACAGTTACTGATCTTGAAGCCGTTGACGGACATCCCCGACTGTAACTGTAGAGTCGACCAGTCAAAGAGCGCTGATTGGAGATTGATTCGTTGTTGTAGTGTCTTCATGATGTCATCCCTTTCGGAGATGTAAGAGTTGTTGTGCTCACTTATCGATTGACGACGCGAGGCTCGGAGAAACTATTTGGATTTATACGCGCTCACTCAGCGAGTCGAGGCGAGGTGCTCACGTCGATGTCGTGTAGGATCGAAGGCGCGATTGCCTTAAAGTGAGTCGCCCACTCAATGACCTGATCAAGACGTGGTAGATGAGGTGACGCTCTCGGTTAACGAAGAGAGCGTCACCTCATCTACACTTGCTACGCGGGAGGAGCGGTGGCGCCTCCTAGAGATTGATCATTCCCACACCGATCGCGCGCTCGACAATCTCTCAGTAGAGACTCTCTCTGACACTCAGCCGACCCGCTCGGACTCTATGTCCAGATTACACAGCGAGAGGAGGTGTGGGCTTATGATGATCTGAGCAACCTCTGGATCGTGCCCCTTCCCCAAGAGACAACTCACGCGCGAGCGCTCGGTACGCCTTACGCGACGCTTACGCCCACACCGCGATCAGTAAACCAAGACGAGGCGACATCAACCACAGACACCCCACCGAGCTTTGAGATCGTAGAGCCATCACAACCGCTCACATCCGAGCGCGCGCTTATCCTTGGAGGCGCGTCTCCATCATACCTGCTGAGTTAACACACACCCACCGTGTCTATCTGGCTCCTCGAGTGGAGCGCGATAGACGCCCAAGCGTGGTAGTGTAGCGCGCTCTCGGTTGAGCGCGGGAGAGTAGAGCGCGCTCAGTGAGTGCTCAAGGATTGACGTAGCACACTCCGTGCGTTTGATTTTCTGTAGCCCATGCCTTGAGGCACGACAGATTCTCTCTTAAGATCGAAGCGATGAGCGCTGACACACTCTCGATGTCGGTATTCTTGATTAGGGCTTGCGGTTCGTCACCGCTTAGCATTATTTTCCATGTACATATATCGTCATAGTAGATGGTGTCATAGTCGCTTACTGTGACGATGATCCACTCATCAAGCGCGTGACGCTCAACACAACATGTGATATCCCCTGACTCTGTGATAAAGTCTTCCATCGCCCCAACGCTGAGCGAGTCTAGCATGTCGGGGAGCGAAGGTATATGAACTGCCCCATACTTCTTTTCGTGTAGTATGTCTTGATAGGGTCCGAGTTTTGAATTGACTGTCATGGTAGTCTCCTTTGTGAAGTAGAGTTGCTGTTACTCACTTATCGTCTCAGCACTGCCAACTCGGAGAAACTATCTGGAAAAATATCAGTCAAAGATTTTGTATCGGATCCACTCACACTTCAGATCGTGACCGCACGCCTTGTTGATCTCACTCCACGTCGCTTGGCCTTTACGCACCAACTCTTCAGCGCGCTGAGATCTCTCAGCCCATACGGACTGGTCATCGATCTGTACAGAGTTGAACTCCTCTGCGTCGCTTACCGTAGGATCAGTCTTCGTGTACTTGACCACAGTCTTAATCGAGACACCGTATTCCTTAGCCATCTCTTCGCGCGCTGACATGTAGTCGCCTCGACTGAGTCCTCTTCGGTTCCAATCTTCTCTAATCTTCCGCTTGAGCGCGTCGCTAATAGAGAGACCTCTCAAATCATACTGACGAGAAATCCACTCTCTTCGCAGTTGCGCTTCATCCATCTCTAAAAGCTCACACACTTCCAGAATGGACATCCCTCCCTGCACCATGCCATATGTATCTCTGATCGCCTTGTCTTGATTAGACATCTCATCTCCTCGAGGATAGTCCTTTCGGACTTGTAGTTGCTGACCCAGCCGCGCTGAGCAATGTTTATTATGATATGGATTGTCTCAGTTGACGGAACGAGTTGATTTTTTTCTCGGCGGATTTTTCCTTTTGGTTTTGGGCGAGAGCCTAACAGAGAGGGTCGCTGACGCGACAGTCTAACTCAGTCATGTTCGACACTTTGTATGATTATCGTCTCTATAGGAAGGCATCTATAGAGTCATTTTATATCTGAGCAGATTGTCTTAAAACGGGGTATTATACGTGCGTATAACGAGACTTTTATTGGCTCTCTATAGTGAGTCATAGGGTAGGTGTTTTGTGTTAGTGTCCGTTAACTATCGAAAGGATCATTGTATATGGCGTTAATCGAGCCAGTGACAGCGGGTGGTATCTTAACAGAGTCGCAGATGAGAGGACCTATATCGTCTAGTAGAGCGGGAGCGATATCTGAGGCGATGTTGAGTTGGTTGCGTACAGACTGTACGGTATCTGGAGTCGCATCTGGAGTGACTGGTTATGGGGTAGGTATATGTACAGGCACATATACACTGAGCGCAGTAGAGCCTACGCTCTCAAGTATCTTCGCGAGCGTTGGAGCTTCTGGACCTGTCGGGCAAGTGTTGGGTAGAGGGATAGGGGCGGGATTGAGAGCGACTTCGTTAATACTACTTGGTAATGTATCTGGTGTTGGGGTGGGTACTTGGACGGGATCGTTTATCTCAGTGTCTGGAGTAGAAGGACTCGTATCACGTCTCAGAGTGTCTTATGCTGGACGAGGTATGGTAGGTAATGACTTTGAGTTACGGAGTGTCGCAACGGGAGTATTATCTGTTATGCAGACAGGGCTTGTATCTAACGGTGCAGTGTTGGGTGTCTCGACGATACCTGTACCTTCTCCTATATCGGGAGTGCCTTTAACTGCGAGATTCATCTGAGAGGAGAGAGTTTTGGAAAAGTACACATATTTGGATGTAAGATCAGGTAGGGTGAACAGCGCGGGTACAGGTCTAGGTATACGCACAGTATCTTGGCACGATGGTATCTATCGCGACTTAGAGGTGAGCGAGGAGAGGGAGCATCTTTGGATTGCAGTTGGGGATGGTAAGGTAGGAGGGGAGCTGAGCTTGGATATCTCTAACGATTATGTGAGAGAGGAAGGTGGTTACAGGTATTGGATATTTAGGGGGGAGGTGGAGGTGGTAGAGGCGTTGGAGGAAGGGATAGCGGTGGTGCTGGAGAGAGTGAGCGAGTTAGTGTGGAGATACGAGGGAGTATTAGATCGTCTCATAGTGCGTCATGTGATGAGTTTTTATTGGACAAGTAACGTGAGTGGTAGAGATAGGATCGGTTCATGGAACGGAGAGAGTTGGAGTCTCTTGAATGGAGGTTTGGTACGCGGGATAGGTTTTGTAGGTGAGAGCGGGATCGTGGTAGGTAACGGTTCGGTCCGTATTGGATTGGACTACGGGGAGGAGTTGGATGAGTATTCAGTCGGTAATGGTCTCGCGCTGACAGAGGGTGCTTTATCTGACTATGTGTTCGGTGTAGGAGAGGTCGGAGTCTTGAGTAAGGAGTCGCGGGAGTTGCGTCTCAAGGAGGGTGTATTTGAGGAGGGTCTTACTGTGTTCTTCTCATCGTATGATCTTGAGAGCGCGACTGCGTCGGAGGTGGAAGATGGAGACTTCTTATCGGGTAGGGTGTTGGAGGAGGAGCGCGTATTATTTCGATTAGGGTATGGCGGAGACTTGATCATCTCGGAGGTGGTGAACACAGAGCAGGACTTCGGTGTTGGGTCACTACAGGTAGCGCGTAGTAGTGGGAAGGTGCATTGGAGTGGAGGAGGCATATTGCTCTACGAGGGATTGATCTTAGGTAAGCGCGGGCACTTCGACGCAGTGGATCTGGTAGCGGGTGTGATACCAGAGAAGTCAGGACTTGGCGTATCGGGACTGACTCGTCGTGTAGATGGATTATTATTAGAGCGTCCTGAGTGTAGTTGGATATTGAGCACTGACGGGAGAGTCTTACCGTGTGTGTTAGTGAAGAGCTTCCCTAGGAGACTCGATCCAAATATAGGTTATGTGAGGGAGTCGGACTTTTCAGTGCGCGTGTTTGACGGTGTTGGTCTCAAGTTTGTGGAGAGTCAAGTAGGTCTTGTAGGTTGGGACGGGGTTTGGACTACAGGTGTAACTCTAGGTTTGACTTCATCTACGGTGGGTGGTTTTATTGAGCGCTCATCGGAGAGTCTTGGGTCAGTGTCTGAAGGTAGTTTATACTTCTTCTTCAGCGGGCAGAATATCCGTAAGGACTTCGGTCATCTCGGGCATGCTTCGTTCAGGTATTTCAAGATCGGCGACGAGATATTGACAGAGGGTCAGGATTTTGACTATCTGCTGAAGGACTCAAAGCTGGAATGGATCGCGAACAAGGCGACGACATTGACAGTGGACGTTCCGACATCGGAGGTCTTCTTAGAGAACGGAGTAAAGCGCATCTCATCGGTCGAGTTGAAGCGCGACACAGACAATGGTTTCTTGAGTGAAGACTTGGTGGAAGGTGTGGATTATCTCGCGACGAGTACGGGACTAATCTTGGCGCAGAAGGTCTCTTCAGAGAAGGTTAGAGGTGTTGGTTTTACGCGCGTTGGAGATCTCATCGAAGGTATTTATGGAGAGGTAGGTGATTGGATTGTCTTCAGCGATGGGGTCTATCGTAAGATCATCTCTATACAAGGAGAGTCTTACACGCTCTCATCTCTCTCTGGTCTTCCTTCAGTAGGGTCATGGACAGTATATCAAGGATACTCTAGCGTCTCGGATCTCTCGCTCTTGAGCGCTGAGAGTTTCAAGGAAGTTCAAGTAACAGCGCATCCAGCTCTGGAAGTTTTCATTGTAAACACAGCGTCGAGCGCTCAAGAGTCACTACAACTCACACTCTCTAGAAGAGACGGATCATCCATCTTCGCGCTGACCACTGAGGGCCAAGTCTTGGGTGTGAACTTACTCTTGCCAGAGGTCATCACTAGACTTGATCTATCAGACGCTCACGTCATCGCTTCCTCGTATCGTCTCAAAGTGGGTGACGAGGACGGACTCGCAGAAGGAGTGGACTTTAATGTGGACGCTGACGGTGTGGTCACGTTCACTAATCAGAATGTAGACGTGACGCGCGACATCATCTTAAAGAGAGTCCCGATGGTGACGGGATCAGTGGTAGAGATAGATTTGGATGGACAGTCATCTACACCACTTGGTGCTGTCATCTCACTCTACATGTTCAAGGAAGAAGACATCAGATTTGAGCGTAAGTCAGGCGCTGTATCTTTACTCTCTAAGTCGCTCTTGAGAGGTCAGGGAATACGCTGTCGATATACTCCAGAAGGTGAGAGTCGCACTTTAGAGACGTTAGGTTTTACAGTAGTTCGCGAGAGCGCTGAGCGCGTAGACAGTAGGACTTATACATTCAACGCGCTCGGTAGTGTTCTTTATGAAGGAGTGGAACCAGTCGTCTATGTAGGGTCATCGGAGTTAGGTTACGGCACAACACCTCTACCGTTCATTGTCGATGACACGATCAATCTACCTATCACTGCGGAAGACTCTTCCACTGAGGTGTACATCTCTTATGTGGTAGAGAGCGCGCGGGGAGGTGAGAGGGCATTTACACTCTCCAGTTCGATGGAAGAGTTTACGTTACAAGTCGAAGCGGGAGCGACGAGCTTGGAGATCCTCAACACTCAATCAGGAGTGTCGGTTGGAGATGTCTTGAGAGTTGCAGGACAGATCTTCTCTGTTAAGTCTGTGGATGGAAGGTCGATTGGTCTTGATCATCCGTGCAGATACACAGTGAGTGGTGCTCTAGAAAAGGTGACTAAGCAGAGCGACTACTTTATCACGTTGAGTGGGGCTCGCTTCTCTGCATCATCTGGATCGAACCTGTTTATGTTTGCTGGTTCTCTCTCGCGTCACTTAAGAGAGAAGGTGTTGTTAGTCGTCGGTTCAGAGATCCATTCAGTCTCTAGCGTGGAAGAGAAGGAAGGCTTTACGCGCGTAAGGGTCGAAGGAGTGACTTCTGGATTTGACGCGACAACGGCAGATATTCTTGTCTCGATTAGACCTGTCCTCACAGAAGGAGACTCATCCGTACCTCTTCTCTCGTCGGTGATTATCGATCAAGGCTTTGATCTGATCAGACACGAAAATGGACTCGGTTATAAACTGAACAGTCCTAGAGATTACCAGATAGGGGAAGGGGCGATCACACTTACAGGTTACACTGTGACAGAAGGTGTTGAATATTATCTAATACACACAGCACTTGGTCATACGCAACCCGTCGCGCTCGCTGACGGGACGATATCTAATCCGAAGCTCAACATCTCGTACACTATATCTAACGGAGAGAAGGAGAGCCATCGTGGAGAGGATGTGATCTTCAAAGGTTTGGTTGAGAACAGGGACACGTTCTATCTGAGAAGAATCTCGGACAGCGCGCTGAGCACTGAGTTCTCTACAGTGTTAAAGAGGAGAGAGACCTCTGAGAGTGGTAGAGGACAAGGGAATGGATTAGTTGCTGTGATCGAAGGAGGACACAGTTTCGATTATTATGATCGACTCGCTGAGGACGTGGTGGCGCGCGCGCGTCTCTCATTCTATAACAGCCTGACCGTGTCTCTAGAGAACATCCTATCTACAATGACTGGTATATTTGTAGGGGATCAGGACGGGACGTTTAAGTTTGATCTGCGTACAAGTTCCAGTCTCGTATCTGGAACAGAAGACATTATCACTAGAGAGATACAGCCTAGATATCCAGCGCTCCTAGTTACAGGTTTGAGTATCGACTCTGAGTTATCTCCATCCTATAAACTCAGTGATCTACTCAGCGCTCAAGAGTCCGCTATGATGAATGAGATGGACGATTATCTCGTCTCTAGGATCTCATCAAAGGTACAGTTCTCTATAGTGCCTCCTTTCAGAGAGACCGTCAGAGATATGGTGTTTGAGCAAGCAATTAATCCGTCACCGAGTGCTCGTCTCTTCCCTGAGAGAGTAGGGCACTTTGAGTCAGTGTACGGAGACTCTTCTGATCCAGATCAATACGGAAGCTCCGTCGCTCAGTTGTCTAACGGATCGATAGGTGATCTCTCACTCGTCTCAAGCGCGACACTCTCAGAACGCATATTCCGTTTTAGAGTGTTTGACTACTCCGATAAGGGATTCGCTCAGTATCCCGCGACAGCAGGTAAGCAGTCGCTGATCTTGTCAGCAGTCCCTTTCAAGGACTTCCCTCTCGACTCGGAAGGTCAGCCTGTCTTAGGTGACTTTATATCTCAAGGCGGTACAGTACCTGACATCTTGTCTGGGAACGCTGATCTAGCGTTAGGTGGGTTATCAGTCGGGCAACCCGTCGCGCTCGGAGATCCAGAGAGAGGTATCTCTACGATCACAGATGATGGGTATACCTCTCTACTCGGTGAGTTATCGGCGTCGCGGGTAGTGCGCGTGAGAGAGGTCATTAATCCATTCGTCATCACGCTAGGTACACGCTCCGAGTTGGAGGTATGGTCTGTTTTAAACAGTCCCAAAGCCTTCAGCGCGGACCTCTCAATCTCTAGAGGAGATACCATCTTGCAGAGTCTCAGCGCTGATCTTGACGAGTCACCATCGCTGAAGACTTACAGGGCAGGAGTCGATCTTGGACTCACACACAAGAAAGGTGAGTTAACGAACATTGCTAGTCCGTTCCCGTTTAATCTTATTAGTCCATCACAGAGCTTTCCAGAGCAAGGATCTCTTTTGGAAGGATCAGCTTCGATCACATATACTGATCTGAATCCTTTTGAGTATCCCGCGCTCAGAGGAGAGCAATACGATGATAATGGAGACGAGAGCATCCCGTATCTGAAGAGATCATCTGAGCGCGATCTCTTGCCTTTCTTATCGAACCCGATTAGAGATATGCTTTCAGAGCAGACGAACGGTCAGTATGTATATCCCGACGAGGTGAGAGGAGTCGCTGACATACAAGATGGAAAGCTCACGCTCGATCAATCTCTGACTCCTTTTACGGATGGGGACATCGCGTCTGTGGATGTGCAGACAGGAGACTTGATTTTAGTAGAGTTAGACGAGAGCGGTAACGCAGGGTCAGCTTCAACGGGCTTCTCTGAGATTGGTCTGATTGATGGTCAAGACATCTACGAGACGGTCTTTAACTCAGAGTATAGCGCTGGTGGGTTGGTAAGATACCATATGGAGAACGCTTATGTTGAGCGCGACGAGTCGATAGGTGTTTACGTCGAAGAGACTCCTTCAGGTGCTCAGACTCTGACCTCTATAGTCTTTGACTCCAACAACAACATCAATGCGAGCGCGCTCGGTAACGCAATATACAACGCAAATGAGAACATACTCAACGGTATCTCTCTCTTCTTGATGAGCAGAGGTAATGTGCTCATAGATGCAGAGGTACTGACTTTGACGGTGAGCGCAAACAGTATCGATTGGAACATACAGCACGGCGGTTCTTCTACGACACCCGTTTCTGTCACCTTCCAGAACGGTCGGATCGACATACTCACTAACGGATCTTGGTTCAACTTCAACGCACCAAATCTGTCGCTAAACTCACCTGCGGAGACTCTGACTCACCCATATAGGGTAAACGCTCTCTTCCTGAATGGAGGATCTTCCACTGCGTCGATCAGTTCGGATCGGGTTCAGTTCTCAGAGTCATACAACTTCAAGATTGAAGCAGAAGGCTCTGACTTTGAGTGTCAACTCCGAACGACGACGCTTGATCTTACGGTGTACGACCAGAGCGATCTACTTGTCTCAACGGTAGTTTCCACAGACGTAAATCACGTGGATCAGATTAACGGAGGAGCCGACTTTACCTTCACTGAGAGTCAGACAGGTACGACGATCAAGTTACCTTCATACTCTCATCAGAATGCGCGCTCGACTCGGCTGGACTTGAGAGCTTCCGTGTTGTGTGGTTCTGAGGTAGACAGCGCGTCTCTCATCTTCAGATCTCAAGATGCGTATATGGACGGTACCGTATTTACTCCACAAAATGTAGCTTCAGGCTCTCTCTCTCAGATTGAGATTGGGGACCTGCTTCAGGTGTCAGGACAAGGACACATGGCAGGTACTTACCGAGTCTCTAACGTCTACGAAGGCGTACCAAATCAGACGCTCACAGGCGAGACAGGCGAGAGCAATCTTGGCGAGGAGATGGTCTTCCCAAAGATAGTAGACTACACGATTGATCCAAACAATAACTCAGTCGTCATCAAAGTAGAGGGGATGCTCGACAATACACTCTTTACAGGTAACGGACCTGTAGGGCTAGTCATCTCTCCTGATGGGGTCAATACAGAACCCGCAGGATCTGACTCAATCGTCTATGCCTTCTACGGATCGATCACGACTGATGGGTCATTTCATTACATCAATGATCTAGGGAATCAGAACTTTCAAGGTCACCCATACGTCAACGCGCGCTACGCTAATATCAATCTCAATAAACTAGAGACTCTGCTTGATGATGCGATCTTAAACGAAGGGTACGTTACAGGACAGAATCGCATACCCACACCCGCGTTCTTGGACGGTAATAGGAACAATCTCTCATATCTGTTCAGAGATGTAGGCAACGGACTCGTTCTTGAAGTCACTACGTCTACAGCACACGAAGGGTTGCACAATCCGTATTACATACCGATCACTTCTCTTGAGTATAGCGATGGCGGGATCTCACATATAAATCTCGATTATGAGAACCTACCAGAGGTTGATGGACCTACACACTTCCACGTACCTATCTTGAAGTCTGACTCCATCGCGCTCACGATAAGAGTGCCACAAGGAATCCACATAGACTTTGACTTCCCTCTCACTCGTCAGCAAAACAACGGAACAGATCCGAACTATTTCAACTCAGCTCAGGCGTATGGACTGCCTGATATAGGATCGTTCACATTCGACCCTCCTTTGACTTTTACACCCACAGACATATACGACGTTAGAGTAAAGAGAGTCCGTCGATTCTCCAACATCCTCCGCAGGCTATTGAGATCTTCTGAAGACATCCCTCTACTCTATGACGAGAGATATGGAGAGATTGACTCTTTAGTAGAGATCAACGGTCAGTATGTTTTGACTCCTACTCTTGTAGATTCTAAGCAGACCAATGTCGGCTCATTAGAGCGCGCAGTCAGCGTCGGAGATCTGATAGAAGTATATGATCAAGAGACTGTAGGCGGAGTGTTCATGGTCTCTGAAGTAGGGCAGGCTTTAACCTTGTCATTACTAGAAGAGATCGATCTCAGTTTTGATCAGAGCTTCAGAGTCACTGTGAGACAAAAGACCATACCTGAGTTGCAGTCCTTAAATGAGTTTATGCGCGCGTCCACTGAAGTGATAATGCTCAGTTCAACAGGGAGAGTGGAAGAGGTAAACGTCTTAAAGGACTCTGTTGAGTCTTACGGAGATGTACTCGTCGGAGATTACCTGATTGTCGACCCGCAAGGTAATCTGGAAGGTATTAACGGACCTTCTCTTGAGCGCGGTGAGTCACCTCAAGGAGATACTGGTCATGTCGGACACCCAAGCTATGTCGCAGGAGATCCTTCTGAGTTGGACGATAATCGTGGAGTCTATCGAGTCACTGAGAAAGCGGACGACAGTCTAACAGTGACTCCAGTCTTCGGAACTAGGAGTTACGACTCTTCTGGAGTGAACATCTTACCCACGGTCAACGGATCCGATGGTGGGGATTTGAGGGTCACTCAAGTCAGCGATCCGAACAACTCATTCTTAGGTAACTTGGACAGCATAGAGCCGTTCATCTATCGAGTAGCTCGCGCGCGCTCTGGTGTTAATCTAGACTTGTTGGAGACGATTCTCTTCTTAAGGGAACGTACACTGTCTTGGTCTGAGATGGTGCGCGGTATCGGAGGAGTGGAACCTTACACTTGGGATCAGTATGTCGAGAGAGATTACGTCGCGTTCATAGGTAGGGAAGATCCTACCCATCCTAGTAATCAGTCTCTCTTAGAGATTGAAGGTAATCCCGACGTACAGCCGTTGCTCTCTAATCGCAAGTCCTTGTCTTTAGTTGATCGGAGATGGTTCATCGAGGATGCTAATCTGAGTTCGGAAGGTTATGGGGATCCGACAGGGGAAGTCGCGCCATCATTGATAGAACTCTTTATGAGTGAGAGTAGACTGAGAGAGAGTCGATACTCTTGGATCAAGATTAGAGGTAACCGTAGAACAGGCACGCTGGTGAGATTTAATCAAGCTGAGTTTAGTCAGCCTAATACCGAAGCGAGCGACGACCTAGACTCTTAAGGAGTAAAGCATGAGTAAATGGAAGAAAACAACGGGAGAGACTCCAGATTTGTCAGGGACTCAGTTTGGAGAGCTAGTCGCATCTTTGACTCAAATCAAAGAACATCTTGAAGCGCGCATCCTAGAGGACAAGACCTCTATCCAAAGTGTGAGAATGGAGACTGAGCGTCTTAAGAGTCAGAGGGAGAGAAGAGTCAGACAGAAAGGACAGTCTGATGAGTAATAACCAATGGAAGTCTTTGGCGACACCTCAAGACAACTCACTCTACAAAAAACTGGATGAGATACAGACAGCGTCGGACAGTCTTTTTACGGTAATCACAACCGCGCTCTCAGTCGCTCAATCAGTCTTGATTTTTGTGCAGTCTTTGCTCGGATTGTTTGAGTCCCCTATCGTCATTTTACTCAACGAGATCATCAAGACTTTAGAAGGTCTGAGAGATGATCTATTAAAGGCAGGTGTCTATTTCACTTGGGATCGAGACATCAAATTTATCTTCTCTGAGCCGTCGAGACTCGCAGGAGGATATCCTGCCTTTGAAGAGAGAATGGTAGCCAAGCTCAGTAATGAGTTTGATCCAACTCGCCCAGACTTCTCAAGTCGTACAGACATCCTCGCGCTCACTTTCCATGTCGGAGTTAAGGACACAGCGCGCATAAAGTCTCTGGTTAAGCTCATACAGAAGATGGTTTCTGGTGCTGACAAAAAGGCTGATATGACACTACCAGCCCCTATACTTTCGAGTGTTACCTACTACAAGTCGTTTGGTATTAACGTAGAGATGCCAGCTTCTGAGATCACTCAAGACAACAGACCTGAAGGGTTGAGGGTCAAATGGGGAGTGAGTGTTCCAAAAGATCGCAACCCGTTCTTCCCTTCTTTCGTATCTCCCCCGACCAGATTTATTGTCGTCGTCTCGACGCGCAAGTATCCTCTTAAGTTGAAGGTGTCTGTCGAGACTGCATCTGACACATCCACCTCCAGCACAGCGCGCAGGACAGACTTTGACGTGATAGGTAGTCATGCAGACACCAGACTAGTCCATCTGACAGACTTTGACGGATTTACTGTCACCGCAAAGACTAGAGGTCTTCCTTACGCAAGGTATCCAGGGAGAGACCCGAGTGAGACAGGAGTCACTTATGCTAAGGCTCGCGAAGAGGTCAAGATGTTCGTCTATGAGCCAAGCGACACAGGGACCTTCTTGGAAGGATCTGACTACGAACTAGACATACCCTTCACAGAGCTTGAACAGTTAAAACTCTATGAGCAAGACAATCCGTCAAGTCGCGTTGATAAGTATTATGTGACTCTCTTCTCATGCTCTGAAGAAAACACAAGCAATCTTGTTGGTATCTCCAAAGTACGAGAAGAGTTTAAGTCCTTACCTAAAAGAGGAGCGCTGAGTAAGCCTAGCGGGCAGAAGGTTGTGACGAAGATAGATAATCAGCAGAGTCTATATCTCTCAGCGCTGAGAGAGGCGTTGAGCGCCTTTATATTGTGTAGGCTTGATCGAGAGACTGACCGATACGCAAACTTCGACACGCCCAATCCTATGACTATATCTAAGAGACAGACTGTGCTTGATCTCATTGGAGTATCAACTGAAGAGTTGGATGCACTAAGAAAGGTGAGCGCGCGTTCGTACAAAGACAAAGTACAGAAGATGGTAGCCAAAGCAGTTGAGAGATTTGAGTTAAGGTCTCTTCCTTCTAGCAGTATTCTGCTCGGAGTAGAGGAAGCTGTAGACTCTCTTAATGGTATGCTAACCGCTAAGCCTTACGAGATTATCACAAGTCCTTACAGTTACTTTAACCTCGTATCAAACACTCAAGATCAAGAGTCATTATTTGAGTTGTACGCTCTTTATGGAGAGGTAAAACTAATCACATCTAGCGCACCTACCATCGCTACCTCGGATAGAATCATCAGGGATGAGAGCTTGAGTGACAACTACTCCACCATAGAAAAGTATAAGACTTATGCTGACTTGGTGTTATCTCCAAGAGAATACTTTAATGAACATCTAGATAACGTAGCGCGCGCCTTGGGTGTGATTCCTAACTCTCTCCCTGTAGCTTCTGGAGAGTGGGATAGATTTTTATTCTTCGACAAGTTCGACATACCGATCAGTAAGTTTATGGACTTATTGATCAACTTCTTCCAAGACCTAAGGAAGTCCGTCTCATCTATCGTAGATGTTGTCGAGCGTTATATAGCGCTCTTATCTAAGCGCATCGATGAGATACAGAGAATGGTGAACGAGATTAAGAAGTTGATTGATCTCATCTTGAGTTTCAGATTCCCTGCTGGTATGGACGTGTTACTCACACTCTCTCAAGGCACAAGCGGAGTCATCTCGGACTTGGTGTCTTCGGATAAAAAGCCTCAGTCTGAGTTTGTGTCAGGAGAAGGATCTGACGGTCACAGTGCAGGTGCGATGTTGGTATTCAGCGCGGGAACGCCTGCTATAGTTAGAGAGTTGATCGAGAAACTAGTAGGCGGTAAGTTAGAAGATATAGGAGGTGAAGAATGAGTTTCGGATGGACTTTCACATTCAGAAGAGGTTCGTGGGATGAGTTTCGGCGCTTTGCGCTCATACAGAGTCGGAACGTTCCTGATCGTGTTTTCATGATCGAAAAGGAGCTTTTAAGAATCGGTAATGTGACCGTGCTCTATCAGAGGAAAGATATAGAAGATCAGACCTCGGATATGTCAGAACTGAGAAGCGGTATCACAGTGACGGAAGGATCTAGTCTGTCCAAACTCATACAAGCGTATATCGCAAGAGGAGGTAATCCATTCGACATCTCCATGTTCCTAATCCCAGACTCATACGAGATCACAGAAGAAGGAATCTATGTCGAGAAGCAACCTTACGGAGGAACTATCTCCCCTTTAAGTCGAGACGATGACGAGCGCTTTACAGGGATCGATACGAGCGGATGGTTACCGTTGCTTAAATATGTTCCTAGAAAACTCGGAGGTAAAGCTAATCATTGGAGCGAATACGGGAACACAATAGGTACAAAGATTGAAGCGTCGCGTGAGTGGATCACCCAAGAGATTAAAGAACTCCGTAATGATCACGAAGCGCGCATCATCAAACTTTGTGACCTCAGAGAGCAGTTACTCAGTGAGAGATTTGAACTGCTCGCGGAATGCGTAGGATCGGCTGTGACAGACGTTACTTTAGTATTTGATCCAAAACTACACTCAGAAGAGTATCACCTTTTAAGCGTCATTAACTTTATCGACAAGATCTATTACCACACGGACTCTAGTGGGAGACCTGATCGGTCAAGACCTAGAGAAGACGACCCGAACAGACCTTATCCTGTTCTGCTAGGTGACGCTTCAAGCGGAGCTGAGAAGTTTACCTCGCTTTAGAGCCCCATAGACTCTAACTTATATTGAAGACCAGAGAGTCTCCGATCCGCATTCACGATACGCTCAAGAGTCGATGCCTCAGGATGATCAAAGTCCCATAGCCCTGTACCATCACCAATAATGGACTGAAAAGACTTGAGCGCTACTGTGCTTGTACCCTCATCCTCGCAGATAGAGAGCGCGTTATCCTCGCAGAGTTCTGACACTCTGTCTTCAAAAGCCTCTTTGAGTTTCTCTGCTCGACGGTTACCCTCAAGTTCAGGGTAATAGAACGCGACCCACTCATCTGCATCATATCTGCGCTCGGCTGTCTGAGACATTGAAGCGATACGGCGCACAGAAGCCGTACGCTTCTTGATTGTTTTGTCCATGTCGTCTAAGTGATCGCTCGCTTCCTTTAAGGCTTCTTGAGCTTTCTCGTAACTTTCAATCGCTACCTTAACTGCGTTATCTGCACCGTTAAATAACCCGTCCATGTTACCTAGCATTGGGTTGAGAGTATCAACATCCTCAATGACAGCGGTGTTTTCCTGCATCGAGTCATAACGACGCTCAATCTTCTTAAGTTCTTTTTTTAACTGTTTTATGTCCATGTCTTTACTCCTTGTTTCAAAAGATCATACTCAACGTTCAACTATAAACGGTTAAATGATCTTGTAGTGCAACGTCCCGTTCTTGACGGTGTATCTTCTTTGAAATATCTTACCTCTGTAATCGATACGATAGGTATCTACCTCCGCACCTTCACTGAGACGCAGGATAAACTCAGTTGAGTCCATACATGTCGTCGTCTTGTCAGACTTGCTGACAACCTCAACCTTCCCTTTTATCACCATCCATTGCTCTTTGAATGGATACTGAGAACTCTTTGATTCAGAGCGCATCGCGCGCAAGGTAGTGGTTTTACCTTTGACGTTCGGTACATGTGTTAGAGACATTTCTTGTCCTCTTTCGACGTAGTGTTAGTGACACTTACTTATCGTAAGAGAAGATCCGACTCAGAGAAACTTTTTGGAATATTTCACCCCTTGGACACAAAGTCGTTGAGTCTCTTGGCGACGCTCAGAATCTCTTCAACAGAAGCGTTCTTAAACTGTAGAAGATCCTCTCCAAGCGTCTCGTTTAGATTTGCGTAACTCTCTGAGTCCGACTGAAGGTGAATGATCTGAAGCTCATTCTCGGTACGTCGATCAACGATATTCTGAGCGAGATGTAGTATCTCCAGTCTCAACTCGTAAGGTGTTCTGTTGTTCGTTTGATTGTCCATGGGATTCCCTTTTCTTGAATGTGTGTGTGTGTGTGTAACAAACGAGACTTGCCCGTATGCATCAGGATACAAGGATACCCTCAATCACCACGCGCTTTTTTCAGAGCGCGTACCATGTCTTCAAGCGTAACTACCATGAAGCTCGACACGCCGTAGAGAGATCCTAGCGCGGACATAATCGCCCATGTGTAGGGAACGTCTAAGTCCATGAATAGAGATAAGAGTATGAGCGCGACGCTGAACTGAGCGCGTCTCTTCTTGCGGTATCTGATCTCCGACAACAGATCAGAGATCGTCTCTTCTCTCTGTTTCGTGTTCACCGATTAAAGTCTGGAGACTCTACGGTCAAAATCTGAGATCGCATCTTTAAACTGCCATCCGTAATACCATTCGTCAACATACTGCTGTGGACTGTCTGACTCATCCCAAGTCAAGATGAAGTACGCAACATCTTCATTCCAAGTGACACTACTGGTCGCTTTTGCGATCATCATATGTGGATGATAGTAGTCCCCATGATGAACCTTGACGATCTCAAGTTTAACCTTCTGATCTCTCCCTACCTCAGGGCTCATACTGATGAAGGTCTTCTTGATCTCTGCCTTGACTCTTCGGTCAATGCTCTTCAAGTCAAAGACGTTACCTGTTGAGGATGCTTCTCTCTCAAGGCGCGCGACGCGCGCTTCAAGGAATTGGACTGCTTCACTTGCTGTTCTTCTCATAATGAGTTCCCCTTTTAGTTGGATGGATAGTACGTGAGAAGACAAGTATAAGATATTTAGTGAAGTCTACTGAGACGATCGGACAGCGCACTGATCAAGATCATACCGTAGAAGAGCACAGATACTGTA
>Ga0098048_1000530_pt1 | contig 18052 bp, 14 predicted proteins | sample 13_taG_FD_75052 | JGI IMG/M metagenome (GOLD analysis project Ga0098048, IMG submission 75052) | Marine viral communities from the Subarctic Pacific Ocean - 13_ETSP_OMZ_AT15268 metaG | ecosystem: Environmental > Aquatic > Marine > Oceanic | place: Pacific Ocean | collected 2015-01-16 | reverse complement strand
GGACTGCATGCTCCCAATTCCATTTCATCTCTGTAATGATAAAAACAGGCAGTATCCCTCGTTTTTGAGCGGATACTGCTGCTTCAATCATGGCAGTTGTTTTACCTGTATCTGAATGTCCTCTAAGTAATACAATGTGACCTTGAGGAATACCAGGTACTGATGTTATTTCTTGGTAGGCATCAGAAAGTGGAATCCATGTTTGTTCCTTAAATTTTGCTTTAGAGGATAGTCCTTTTTTATTCTTAAAACTGTCTAAATTAAAACTTGCTTTAATTTCTGAGGAGACTGCCTCCGATAGTGATTTTTTCTTTCTTGCCATATAACTTTATTTAAAACGGTAAATCGTCAGTTTTCTTGTCATCACTAAACAAATCATCAAATTGATCTGCTTTTGATTTTTTAACTGTTTTTGTTGTAGTGTCTAATGAATAATTAGATTTTTTTTCATCACTATCAAATGAAACTGCAGGTTCAGATATAATTGAATCTTCTTCCTCTTCTCCTTCAGGTGCTAACCATTCTTGGAGTGCTTCTTTCATTTCATCGTAAGTAAGAGGTTTAAATACTTTCATAGGATCAGCTTGTTCCTCAAGTAATTTTTCTACTACAGCTTCATCAGCTGAAAGTGGAGTGATTTTTAATGAAGGTCCAATTGATGTTTTGTTGTAAGGTGTTCCTGTAACTTCAGGTCCTACAGTAGTCAATTTAATATCTCTACCTCCTACAATATCAGTATAATCACCAATTTCTTCATCAGCAGCCATATTCAAGAATTCTTGATATACTTCCTTACCAAATTGCCACAATTTAACTCCTTCATCTTCTTGACCTCTAACGATAATAGGAGCAAAAGTACGAACTTTAGCATCTAGCTTTTTAGCTAACCTCCAATTTTCTTTATCATTAGTATTGCGAAGTTGTTTAGCAAATTCCATAATAGGATCTTTCTCACCCCAATTTGCAGGTGATGACATTACTCTTTTACTTCCAATGCCGTAATAAAACATCATTTCCGTAAATGGGTTTGCTTTGTTAAATTTAGAAGGAACTACTCTAATGAGTTGTTTACCTACTGAAGGTTTCCAGAAGAGGTTTTTATTACCTCCACCACTGTTAGTTGATTGCTTGTTCAGTGAGTCCAAGCGTTGTTTGATCACATTTAAATCCATAATATAACTTATTTTTATTTATTGATAACTAATATACGAACGATAGTTGGGGATGCCAAACTATAATTCAATAATTTTGTAAATTTTTGTTTTTAGTTGTTTTAATTCATCATGCTGAGTGAGTAGAATGGTGTTTTTATAATGTTGCCATTCAATTGGGAATTTTGTATCAACAATACCACCATTTAAATTTTTAATTAACTCATTTAAAGCATTAATTGTATAAAGGGTGTTTGAATCTTTCTTCCTATGAACTAGGATAGTATTAGAAGGAATTTCAGAAATATTCCCCTGATCAATATTGTAAGTACATACATACTCATTATTGCTCTTAATGTATAAAACAAATATTTTGTTGTACATTATCTTATACTTTGAGGTTAAACCATCAAGTAGACTATCTAAGTCTTCCAAAGTAGTAAACGTACAAAACAGTTTATTATTCAAATCGTGTATCTTTAAGGGGTCGAAATCAATGAAATCGTCTACCTTATACATATCACGAGGTTTATTCAAAATCGTATGTGTCTCCATAACTATATTTTATTTGTAACTTTTTATTTTTAAAAACTTCTAATATTTCTTCTATAACTTTTTTTTCTGTCTTATCTACATCTAATAGAAAAGAATCAAATGTATAAAGTATTAATTTAGTATTTCTACCTTTTAATATTTTAAATATTTCCCACAATATACAAACGTTCATTGATGTTTCCAAGTTTTGAAGAACATAATTCAACAATTTTTGTGGTTTCATATCCTCCAACACATCTTTCCTATATATATGTTTTGAAATAGGACATTCAATTGAACCCTCATTTTGGTATTGAGCCCACAAATCGTCAGTATATACTGTCATTTTTTTAAAGAATTCCAGATCCTTATATTGATCGAATACTCCCCCATACATTTGTTTAAATGTTAGTTCTTTAGCTTTTTTGTAATCCACACCATACATTTTCGCAAAGGCAGCGTGAATATCTTCCTCCACGAAATCATAGCTAACCAATTTAGCCAACAAAGTAGGATGATAAGCGGATATATCAATCTCAAACAAAAAATCATTACGTGGGATAAAAGACTGTCTTTGTCCGTTTTCTTTATTAAGTGCGGCATAATTTACTCCTTTAAATTTATTACTTGGTCTTCCTGTGAGGGTTTTGAAGTTGAATTGAGTGTAGACGTAGTCTGAATTGACATCGTGAAAGTACGATTCAAATTTTTCTCTGTTAATTCGTAGACCACTTTGCTCCAAGGCGTTGAATACCACTGAAGATTTGTTGTTGTAAAAGTCGTTGATTGGTTCATCTATTCTTGTTTTTAAGTCATTAAATAATTTCTCACAATACTCATAGTGTTTTACTATCGGAATAATGCGGTTTACATCTATTTTATTTGGGTATTTGCTATTGAAAAAGTTATGTGTTTGTGTATATTCTTGTATATACGGAGGCGAATTGAGTGTAATGTCATAAAGCTCTTTTAAAATGAAATAATGTAAGAATTCTTTTTTATCTCTAACATATATTTTTTTAAATGCGTTTAATTGCGATATTATAGTGTCTATATCAAGTGGTAATGTTTCACTATGATCAATCGATGCAATAAATCCTTTTGTTGAATTTAACGGTCGAATATAAACAGCACAAACTTTATTTTTAACAGGATGAACGTTATTGGAATACGAAATTAGCTCTACGAATGCTTCTTCATAACCATATTTAGATAATTCTAGTAATTGTTCTTCTGTCTCAATCAGCCAGTACATAACTTTTATTTTGATCAATATACAAAAGTATATTTAACCAACCAAGTTAAGTTTAATATCCTCCCATACTACTATTGGGTTGGGTTGGATTAGGGGGAGGGGTAGAACTAGTTATTTTTGATTCCTTTGTAGGTGGTTGGTAGAATTTTAAATAATTAAATCTTAAAAACTTTTGGAATCCTACTTTTATTTCTTCAACTATTTTTGATGAGTTAAAATTTGCAGTTCGAACATTACTTTGATCTCCAATTAAAACCCATTCTACAAAGAAAGGATCATATAAATTCCACCTCCATTTATCATCTTGAGTACTTAAAGCTTTAAATGTTTTTTCATCAATTTCTAAAAAAATATTTTCATTTGCTTTAACACAAAAATATCTCCTAAATGCTCCTATTTTATAATCTTCTTGTGTAGGTTTTGGGTAATAGTGAGTTGGTAAGTTTACATTTGGAGGAGGCATCTTAGAATTAGGGTTTATAATATTAATGTATTCTTGGGGGAGTGATGGGACAAACAAAGTTGTTTCTTCTTCCCCAGGAAATGGGTAATTTGAAGGTGAATTATTTACTGTAGTTTGAAATCTTTGTGAAGTTTCGTTGTTTACGGTGTTACGTTTAATAAATACTAATTCTTGGGTAGGTTTATCATTTGGGGTTTTACCTGTATAATATTTACCTTTATAATCTTTCCAATAATATCCTTCATAGATAAGATTTGTACCTTTAATATAAAGTGGGGAGCGAATAAAACCATTATCTGATCCATCAGGGTTACCTTCACCGGTTCCATTGGTGTATAAATTGGTTATTATTTTATTTTTAGGTATATACATAATTTAATAAGTATATGTTGTTATATTTTTCCTCTTTTTTGCAGCAGCGAATTGAGCTTTTCCAAACCCATCACCCCTACTTCTTACCATTATGTGAAAATGGTTACCAGTACCGTTTTTTGTTTTTCTAATATATTCATTAATCCACCATATTCTCCCTGCACCTTTATTTTGAGTTCCTAATGTAAACCCATCTAATATATCTATAATTTTTTGATAGTTACTGCTTTTAGTTTTCCAAACCATATCAATTCCTTGACCAGCCTTATGAGCACTATTTGGACTAGCATTTTGATGGTATAAATCATTTCCCCCAGTTACAAGAAGAGCATTTGAGCCACATTGTTTAAAAATCTCTTGGAAAATTGCTTGCATCGCCTTAGCAGTATCACTTTTAATATCCCCCCCATTTGAAAGTTGGGGTCCATCGGTTGTTGATCCTAATCCATTCGAACCAGACTGTTTTTCTTGTATACCACATGCAGCCATAGTTCCCCTTAACGCATCAGCATTAGGGGTAGGTCCTGAAAAGTTGTTTGCAGATTTTCTAGTATTGGTATTAGTAGTAGTACTTCCACCACTATTACCACCACCACCAGTAGGATTAATGTTTGTTGCTGGATCTGAGGAAGGTACTGATGTATAAGCATCATTATCAGGTACTGACAATGTAGAGAGAGTAGTTTTCCAACCATCTAAAGATACAGAATGAGATAAAGACTTAATAATTAATTTAATATCTTTAGGGTTATAACTTAAAGGTAAAACTTTTCCATCAATTTTAAAGGCATCATATATTCTTATACCTCCTAAACCATGCATTGTTAAACTAAGATTAAAGGGGAGAAAAGAAGGTGAAGGAGCTAAACCTTTATTAAAATATTGATCCATTATTTTAGGAGCTATACTACTATTTACACTTTTCAAAGTAGTTATATAACCATCTTCATCAAATTGATTTTTTCCGTATATTTCATAAGCTGCCTCATGAAAAGATGATTCCTCCATAATTTTATCAATCCTTTCGGTTGGAGTTTGATTTTTACCACCTGAAAGGTTTTGTAAAACAGATTGTTTTTGCACAAACATTGCATCTTTTAATCCTTTACTATATGAAGCAAAAACAGCTCCCTCTCCATTTACACTATTGTTATTTGATGCGGCCCCAATTGTTATTTGGGTAGCCATTTTATCAGATAATTCCGAATTTAAATCTAAATTGGTTACAAAAGATCCGTGGGTTGTAGTTGAATCTATACCAGTATCAAATCCATAAGTATTTATTACTGTATATCTTTCTTTATCATTTACTGTAGTTTTATCTATTAATGCTGGGGATTCAGAAAGTATTTTAATTTCTGATGTTTCTTCATCAGAAATAACTCTAAAATTATTAATACCCCCACAAGATTCATTTATTCCTGTAAGTATACCTTGAACTAAATCTAATAATGGTACTTCTTGTTTTTCACTTTCATCTTTTCCTCTTAAATCTTTTAATAAAGTAGTAACAAAATTAAGATTAATCCAAACTTGACTTAAACGATATGCTAAAAATGGGGTAACTAATTTTTTCTTTCCATCGACCTTTCGACTATATTCCCACATTACTTTTCCTACTTTTGTATCTAAACCTGTACTATAAGTAGAATCTGAGTATTTTTTTCCAGCAATTTTATTATTTGCTTGACCAAAAGACTTCATACAAATATTAGGATCTGCAGACATATTTCCGGGGAATGATGCCATATAAGTTTCATCTTCATTAACTTCATATCCAGAATTATCAGGGTATAAACTATTTCCACCATTTGGTGTATTCTTTATTGATTTGGCAAAAATATTTCTAACCATTTCAAATTGAATCATAACATTTTTTTTCCCATCTGTAATATTACATATTTTTTGAATCATAGATAAAATACAACCAAATTTTACAAGTGTAATAGGAGAATATTCAGTACCCCCTGAATCATCTACATCCATCTTTATTACAGCATTTTTGAAATTACGAGTGTAATTTTTTCCTAATATAGGAACATCATATACAACTAAAGGAGAAGATTTAGCATTGGAATTTACCTTACCATTTCCGGGGAATGCAGTAGCATCATTAAATATTTGATAAAATTCATAATTTAATTGAGATTCAAATGCATCCGAAATTATAAAATCACCTTCTTCTTCAGCTTCATCAACGTCATAATCAGGATGAGCACCAACTGCATTACTATAAGTTGTTTCTAATGTATTCGTACTACCATCACTATCTGGTAACTGATATCTTGCACCAGTATATTTTTGCCAATCAGTAGGTTTCCCATATTCCTTCTGGTATTTTGCGTAATTAGCACTAGCTTTATTAGTTAATATTGATCTTGACGTTTTTGTCATTTTGGAGAGATTAGTATTTAAAGAATTTATAACATCTCCGGTTCCTGTTAATTTTACAGTAATATCATAACTCCCATCATTATTAAACTTCCAATTAAATTTTGTTATTCTACCAAAAAATCCTTCATAATTTCCATCTCTCTTCTTTTTTTCCTTCACAATTTTTGTGGCCATTTCAGAATAGGTAGGTTTTGTTGATGTGCTTGAATTCATTTGATCAAATAGATAATCAAAAGGTAGACTTGATGATGTATCTAAAGACTCAAGACCACCATTATTATCTAAATATGTTGAATGGCCAAATTCTAATAAAACCGTAAATCCAGGTCTCATATAAAGGATATCAATTATTGCAAATTGCTCAGGGCTAAAAGCTTTAATATTTACTGTAGCCTGAGCTAAAGCTCCATCATTTTTATATTCAAAATCTACATTAGTTATACCTGGGGGTGGGATGTATCCTCTACCGTAATTAATACCTGTACTATTATAACCCCACCCATAAGCTGAAGAAAATTGATCTGGTTTATTTCCAAATGGGGCTCCAGATACATTATTAGCACCAGCTATTGGGGTAGATGTATAATTGCCCTTACTATCTCTAGTATATGCTGTGGGGGTTCCTAGTAATATACATTTTTGAGCTAATTTTTCACCCATCCATTCTTTAGAAGGAGTACCATCAAATAATCCATTTTCTTTTATTTGTTGAGCAACACTTTTTCCTGGGATTTCTGTATGTCTAGAGTTGTATTGTTTTGTTATTTCTTTAGTGGCTACATCTTGATCAATACCTATCTTCACCATATCCTTTACTTTGTTATCAATGGTTTTCTTTTTAGTTTTTTCTTCTCTATCTTTAATTTCTGAATCACTTTCAATAACAACTGAACTTGCTAAACGGATAAAGGGAGTTGCAGTCATAAAAGCTTCCCGGGATTTAGTTTTAATGAGATCATCCCCAAAACCTTCCCCTAACGCTTTTTGACGTATTTTAACTTGGTCATTTATAAATTTTTTAAAAGGTCTTCCAATAATCCCCATTTACTTTTTATTTAATTGGTTATAACTTCTTAAAATTCCGTTTATATCTGTTGGTATTCTAATTTGAATACCTTCTTTTAGAAAAAGAGAATCAAATTTTATATAATTTGGATTTGCAATAGCTATAACCCAATATAAAGTAACATCTTGATAAAACTGCTCTGCTAATATATCTAATCTATCACCCCACTCAGTAATTACCCAAATATCACTAGAACTTTCAGGTATTTCCGGATATCTTACATTTGTATAATATAATGTACGTAAAGGACCTGCAATAGGATTTATATTTCTTAATTCTTTTATGCCTTGATATCTATCCATAATTAATATTTCTTTTGGTATGGATTCTGGATTTGCTGGTAAATATCTGTACCTAAATATTGAGGTGAAACATAGGTAGCATCTGTTGTATTAAATGTATTAAACTCTTGTAATTTTAACACTCCCAACTCCTTTTGCTCCTTTGCCTTTGCTGCTGCTGCTGCTGCAGCTTCCGCTGCTTTAGCGTCTGCTTTTGCTTTTTCTTTTGCTGCATTTTCTTTAATTTGTTCTTGTTTAGCAACTGCTATTGCTTGTTCATCTGGCATTTGCATTCCTCTATTCCAATTAGTTCCATTTTTTGCCTGTAATTGGATAAATTTAGTTGCACCCTTACGAGCTACATCATATTGTATTGGTATAAATTCAAATCCTGTTACTTTAATCATATGTGGTAATTCTTTAACTTCTGAATCAAATTGTCCATTTGCTGCTATATTTACTCCTATTTCCCATGGAGATTCTTGGGGTATAGTATACGTAATAGATTTAATGATTCCAAGTTGATTATAAACATACCCACCAACTGATAGTCTTGCTAAATTGCCTTTCATAAACCCTCCAGATGAATAATCAGGAGCTAAGCCTGAGGCTAAGTAATTTAATTTTTTATACATAGGAATTAATTCACCTTTTGAAGAAGCGTGAACTGTCCATCCCATACTAATATTCCTATTAAATCCTTTATAATTGTAAAATTTATCACCTCTACCTACATATTGGACATCACTCCAATCTGCTGAATATGAATCTGAAAATTCATCAATGTAAGCTCTAAATTGGATGAAATTTGATGTTCCACTTCCATCATTTTTTAATAAACCAATTGTAAATTTACATAAATCATTACCAAAATTTTCATCAGCACCATTAACAGTACCATGCTCTGGAGATGTACCACTATAAAAAGGGCGAGAATTAATTAAATCCATTCCTTTTTCTTGTACTTCGTAAGTATAAACATCTCTAGCTTTTCCAGGATTTCCTACACCTACTCTGTTATCAATAACACGATCAGGATCAGTATAATCTGGGGCTAAAGACATTATCCTTGATGTGTCTGAACCCTCTAATAATGGTGTTCTAAAATCTTGAAGTGTAGGGTTACCTGATAATTTTCCAACATTTGATGGTTGAGAAATTAACATTTCCTGGGTCCATGTTGAAGAATTATTTTTTGCTTGTAATGGAGTTGTAGTAGGCCAAGTATTTCCTTCAATTGCAGGATCATACACACTAAAACCATTTGCACCAAAACTATAAAGACTAAAGTCCATATTCTGATTTATCCCTGATGCCTTATCTACATTTTTAGTGAGGGATTTATATAATTCAGTTGCACTATTCCTTTTATTATATTTATCTAAACTATCATAAATATTTGGGGTTGAACGGTCATTCCTCCACCACTCTCCAAGCCCCCCAACTGTTGATACATTTGTTATTAAATTGTTATTTAAAACGTAAGGACTAATTCCACCTTTTGTTAAAATATTTTCATCATTACTATCAGTAAAATCTGAACTTGTAAATTGGGTTTGAAAGGTTTGTAAGTAAGGGTGAGTAAAGTAAGGGTTTGCAAGATAATCACTTGTTGTGGTAATAAGTTGATGTTTTTCTTTAGAATCATCAATTTCACTAGGTTTTCTAGCTAACGCACCTTCATCTTTATTATAAGTTCTACTTACTTTATACCCTTCAGTACCTGTTGGGTCAAAATCATCAGATAATTCTTTAAGGTTTAAAAGAGTAGATTTTGCTGCTAATTGAGTAGCTCTGTAAAGTGTAAGATTATTAGCAGTATTATAAGCTCCTGTAAGAATTTGACTATTTCCTTTTTCTCTACCATAAAAGAAATCTTGTTGTTGCTTACTACCTTTAGCTAAGGGGTTGTTTATTCCTGTTCTTTGACCAAATGGGATTTGAGTTTTTCCTACTCCTAATATAGATCCAGGACCACCACCATAGTCTAAAACAATTGTATCATCTGTAACTTGTTGTTGTTTATTATACCAAATATTTAATAATCTATTAGTAAATTCTCCTTCTACTGTAGCAGGTTGGGGTTCTTCTAAATATCGTGGAAATGGGTTTGCAGTAGGTCTAAATCCTTCTGTTCCTAGTATTAAAGGATCATTTTCAAATACATCATGAAGTGGATCTAAAACACCTGGGGTAGCTGCAATTTCTTTTACATCATTTGAAGAAGCTTGATTATTAAACTTTGCAACAGTTTCATATTTCATTAATCCCCCATTAACTCTTTGTGCTTGATAACTATCATTATCAAGACCTGGAGAAAATGGGTTTAATCCTAGTAAATTTAAATGTGTTCCTGAAAAACCAGCTCCAGATTGAAGTATAGTTGATGTTGGGAGATATAATCCTTGATTAACAGTACCTCCTGCGGTACCTAATCCTTTTGAAGCTTCAGTTTTTACTGAATTTCTAGATAATACATTTTGTTTTGCAGTAAATAATAAACCGTTAGGGGATTTTAAGTCAAAAAACATTTTGGTTAATCGACTTACATCATCTATAGCTTTAATAGGAGCCATTAACCCCCCACGTAGTAGGGAATCTGGGCCTCCAGTATTAAATATATTGGATGCATCTTCATCATAGTCTGGGATAGGTTTAACAACATAAGGTTGATTACTATACCCCCCTCCAGGTTTATCTGATGCTTGTCCTAAACCAAACTTTAATGACCTGAAATCTGTTTTTAAGTCAATTAAAGCCATATGTTATTTTTTTAAAATGTCATTCCCTCAGGTGCATTGTCTCTATAGTTATAAGCTGGGACTGCTCCGTTTAGGTCTAATTCTGATGGTGATGGTTTATCAGCAATAAATGGGAGGTTATTGATGGAATAAGTATCATGTAATTTTGATAATGCAAAATCTGGTACTGTTGGAGTTGCTCCATCTAGTTCTGATAAAACTGATCCACCTGATGTTCCTGTTAGTTTGTTTAATAATGATGTTGCCATAATTTTATATTTTAATTGTGTTTTGTTATAAATATTAACCCATTGTAGAAGATGATAATTGAAGTGTTTTTCCTACTTTAGATCCATCAATAAATACATCTCCTCCAGCTTCTACTAATGCTATTAATTTTTCTAAGTTTTTATTTACTTTTTCCATCCCTCCTTCTTTTTTATCCTCACCTCCAGCTGCTCCTCCTCCAATTAATCCTGAATTTATAAGTGATGATAATACTGGTAATGCTAAAACACCCGCTACTCCAACAGCAGTTAAACCTCCTGCTAAATCGTATAAACCTGAAGCTGCTACTGATAATCCTGGGGCTATAGATGCTAACTGACTAATACCAGCCATTGTACCTGCTACATTTGCATCTGCTAATTGACTAAATGCAGCTGCTAAAGGCATTATTGCTACTCCTAAAGCTAATAATCCTAAAATACCAGCCCCAAATAAGAACATAGTAATTGGATTTGTAAATATTAAACCTAAAGCTAATACTGAAAGTCCTAGAATTGGTATAGCTGCTGAAAATGCTAAAATAGATGCTGCATCTACACCAGCTAATAAACTAAAAGCATATGCTGCTGGGATTAATGCTACCCCCATAATACCCATTGCTAATGCACCTTTTATTATATCTCCACCTACTTTACCCATAGCAGCTACAGTAAGACCAATTGCAGATATTCCTGCGGAAAATGCTATCATTAATACTGGATCTGTTCCTGCTATCATAGTTAAAGCTTTAGCAAACCCAGCACCCATTGAGAATAAAGCTATACCTAATGCTACTCCACCCATAATAACTTTTCCGGCTTGTTTCCCTATAGAAGCTAAACCATCACCTAATCCTTCTAAGAATTTTTTAATACCAGAACCTTGTTTAGGATCTATACCTTTTGTTTTATCTGCTGAATCTGCTATACTTTTAGCTCCTTTATCTAATCCTTTAGGTACTTTAAAAGATTGTTTTATTCTACCTACTAATCCTCCTCCTCTTTGACCACCTGCTTTAGCTCTGCCACCTCCAGGCATAAATTGTCCTCCTTTATACATTTTACCCATTAACCCTCCAGCATTTTTAAAACTTTTTAACATTTCTTTAGCACTTTTTACAGAATCTTGTAAGTTGTTTTTCAATCCAACTGAACCTTTTATAACCTTACCTACCATTACTACTCCTATTGCAGTTATTAAAGGATATAATATATAAGATTTGGATAAAATAGTGGCAAATAATCCTACAACAGGAGCTAATGCTTCTTGCAGTTTACCTATTGCAGTATTAAATTGTTCTTGAACTTCTAAACTTTTTATTTGATCATATTGTTGTTGTTGAGCTGCTGTTAAAGATTCTCTATCAAGACCAGCTTCCATTTCTTTCATCATGAGAGATTTAGCTAGTTCATCTCGAGTCATACCCACTGCTTTGGCTTGTGCTTCTTGTTGAATACGATTCATTCTGCTAAAACTAGCCATAGTAATGCCTTGGTTAGCTAATTCATTTGCTACCCCTGCTAAATCATTATCTAATGCTAATTGTCGTGCTTTCTCTAAATTAAGGTTTTGACCAGTTAATAATTCAGCTTCCATTTCAGCCGCAATTGAAGATTCAAATTGTAATAATGAACCTGCAATTTTATCAACACCATCTAAAGTCATTCCTAAACTTGCAGCCGCAGTTGCAGCTTTTGCTAATTCACCTGGATATCCTGCATAACTAGCTGCTATACCTGCAGATGTATTAGCTACATCTTCTAAAACTTTTTTACCGTTAATTGCAGAATTATTTTGGGCATTCATAGCATTAACACCATCAAAAATAGCATTGTTATTGTCTTCAACAGACATCCCATGTACTTTGGATTGCATTGCTAATGAATTAGATTCTTTAGCTGATAGTCCTATTTGCTTAGTCATTAAAGCTACTTCAGTAATGTCTTCTTTTGAGAAAACATTAGCAGCATTCATTCCTAATTCTTTAGTTAATTCAGTAGCTGCAGCAATATATTCAGAACTTAAAAGGAGTTCTGTATTTAAGTCATCAAAAAGGGGTACTGTTTGTCCTGTTTGTCTTTGAAATTCTGTTTGGGCCTTATCTACAGCTAAAAACCCTTTAACCAGAGCTCCAATAATTACTGTTGGATCTGTTAATGTGCTAAAAAGATTTTTAAAACCACTTCCAATTCCTTTCAGTAATACACTAAGTCTTGATACTTTTCCTCCAGCTTCAGCTGCATTGTCTGCAAATTCTTGCATGTCAGCTGCCATTTCATCAACTTTAAGTGCTTTAGCAAATTGGGGAGAAAGATCAGTAAGTCCTTTAAGTAAACCACCAGCCACACCCATAGCTTTATTAGCTTCTTTTCTTTGTGCAACTTGTTCTTCTACTTGATCTAAAATCCCTTGTTCCCTTTTAAATTTATCGTTAAGGGTAGCTAATAATTCGTCTTCAAGGTTAGTAAGATTGTTCTTTTTCGTAATACTTTGTGCAAGTACTTTTAATTCTTCAACTGCTATTCTAGCTTTTGAAGCCTCTTTATCAAGTTGTTTGTCTGTAAGACGATTTAGACCTTCTTGTTGTTGGTATAACTTTGTTGTTGCTGCTGTTAATTTAGTTAATTGAGAAGAAACTTCACTTTCTAAAGTTATTTTTTTTCCTGTTAACCTATTGACATCTTTCATCATGTCAGTGTAGGATCTCAGACCATCAGCCATTTGTTCTTCTAAAGAAATTGTTTCTTTAAGATTACTATTAAGTTCCTTCTGGTTATTTATGTCTTCTCTACTAGCCACTAGTTGATTTTATTATAAATATAGGAAGGCATCATTTCTTTGATGCCTTCGCTGTATAAGTTGGGGGTTTTTTTATATGTTTTAAATGTTCAGGGGCTTTAACTTTACCCTCAGAATCTATCACAGTATCTCCACCTGAAGATTTGCCTGTGGCTTTTTTCATTTCTGCTGCTTCTTTTTCGTAATGTTCTCTCATTTTATTAAATGTAAAATTACGAAGCCAAATAGGCATGTTATATACGGTATGCCAATCATACCCTCCATTCCCATGAAACACTATCTCATGGATCTGGGCGAATAATGAAATTCTATAGGTTTGCGTCAGGCCAAAAAAAGTTGACAGTAATGGGAATCTCGACGTCCTCCTCACCGTCACTTAATTCCACTTGTGTTAATAAATTCACGTCAGGTTGGTGTCCTGCTATGTGTTTTCTAAATGCCCTAGCATCCATCGCTAAAAAGTATGTATCTACAAATTCACGCACTGTTTTACGTTCAGAATCTCCATTTACAGAAAGAATCATTTGTTTCATACGTGTAGAAATCATTGGATCTGATTTTTTATTAATTTTTTTCAGACCTTTAATTTCAGCTTCTATTGCCATCTCATCTTTATGAGATAATAATTTATATGTAATTTCTGTACCTGAATTAGGCAATGTGTATTGGAATTCATTTACTCCTTTAGTAATAGAATTTTCATCAAATTCCTTATTTTCTAAAGTACTTAAATCAACTTCTACTTCTTCTCCCTTATATTCAAATTTATAATCTTTACCATATCCTAAGACACGAGCTGCAATCATAACTGCATTTTTATCTCCTACAATAAGGTCATTGTAATTGCATTTTGTTACAATTAATGCTTTTAACAATTTATCTAAAACTGTTCCATTTTGAATATATGATTGGTTTGAAAGAATATCTTCTTCCTTTGCAGTCATATATTTCATCTCAATCTTACCACTTGATAGGGGATTGTCTTCGGGATAAATTAACCCTTTAGAGGGCAATTCAATTGTTTCGGTTGGAAACTTAAAACTTTCTTCACTCATAATTTTTATTTGTTATAACTTTAATACGTGTATACATACTAACGATACAAAAGAGCTTGACATAAGCCAAGCTCTCTTTAAAAATATTTAACAGTTTTTTTAGAAATTTAATACTGCGTAATCTATAGATAAATTTAAATTAACAGTTTGGGCTTGAGCATCTGTATCCCAATTATATCCATCAAATGTTGCTTCTAATATAAATGCACCTTTTAATACCCATTCAGAAACTACATCACCAACAGGACCTAATACATTTACAGTGATATCTTTTTTATAGAAATCAGAGTAACCATCTCTACCTGTTACTGATTCGTGGTGTAATCTTACCCATTCCATTACTGCTTGAGCTCCAGAGGGTGTAATTGGATCGTAAAGTTTCATTGATACGTCTGCCCATTTAGATTTACCTTTAACTTTACGTTCTACATTGATGTGGTTTAAGGTAACTTTTTCTTGGGTGATTTTCACTTCTCCAAACTCTTTAATCATATACGATGGGATTCCATCTACATACATGATAAACCTATTTGCTTGTTTTGGTTCAAATGCTGTGAAAAATATTTCGTTTGGATCTAATACTGCCATTTTATTTTTTTTTATTTTTTTTATTCAATTATAAATATTATACCTTTAAACTCTTACGCTGGGAAAGTTGCTCCAGTTGGAAGAACATTAAAATCTAAGTAAATGAATTCAGCTGTTTTAGTTGGTTGTAAATAAATAGCACCTACTAATTGGTTTCTATCAATAACATCTGGTGTATTGTTAGTAGAATCCATTACTACCTTAAAGGCATATAAACCTTGTCTTTGTTGTACTGATTCCAAATATGGATTTACTTGACTTAAGAATTGATTTCTTGTAGCTGCTGTGTTTTGTTCAAATACTAAGTTATCAGAAATTTGAGAAATATAAGATTTAAGAGCAATTAATAATCTTCTAACATTTACTCTATCTAAAGCACTTGCTTGTGTTTGTAGTGTTTTTTGCCCAAACACTGTAACACCTTGTCCTGGGAAAGTTGCTAATGGATTTACTTTATTAGTGTATAAAGTATCTCTATTAGTTTGAGTTAATTTTCTTTCTGCCTGTCTTACTACTCCTAATCCACCTCGGTTAATACCTGCTGGTGCAAACCATGGTTCACTTACTCTATCAGTAAATGCATAAACTCCTGGAATTAAAGTTGATGCTGGGACCCATTCTAATTTATCTGTATTTGGATCAATCATTTGAACCCAAGGCCAATATGAAGCAGCATATGAAGTATCTAAACTAGCAGCTGTGGTAGATGTTGCTGTTATAGATGAACCATAATTTTCAAGATCCATTACTATAATTGCATCCCCTCTATTTTCAATATTAGCAATTAGCGTATTTAATGGGGTTTTGTGAGTTGCATTCGCATATATTAATCCTGGGGCTGTGATTATGTTATAAACGTATTCATCCGCGTTTGCTAATAAATTAATAGCATCTGTATAATCAGAAGCTGCGAGACCTTGCGTATCTCCATTATTAATATTTTGGAAGAAATTATCTCCTGTTCCTGTAATATTACCATCAGCATTTCCAAATGAACCACTTTGGGCTACTGGAATTGAAGCAGTATATGCTGTATTTACAGCTCCATTATTATCAAAATAATCAGGTGTTTTTACATTTACTGATTTTAGTCTTATATATCTTGAAGTATTGGCAAAAGATCCTGTTGTTTGTAAATATGGATCAGATGAACCAGCTCCTAATAAATTAGTTGTTGTGTCACCAATTATTCTAGCAATATAATTAGATGATTTTGGATCTAAAGAAACATTAGTAAATGATTCTAATACTGATTTATTTTTTGTTGTATCATTACCTTGTCTAATAACTAAAGTAAATACACCTCTTGCAGTGTTTGGTGATGTAATTTCCCATCTTAAGTTATTTGATGTTCCATCTGCTAATACACCGCCTGCTGATTCAGCAGATGTGCTATTCATTATAGTACCTTCAGCTAAAGTTTCTAACACAAAGATATCTTCTGTTTCTTGAATATTTCCAGCTGCTAAAGTAAGTATTAAATCTGTACCTGTACCTCCAGTAGCTCCTAATGAAGCTGATGGGATTGTGATTGTTTCACCTGAAACATATCCTGATCCTGTAGAAGTAACTGTTATTGAAGATAATGTTGTATCATTTGATAATACAAATGTAAATACAGCACCTGTACCCGATAAACTTGCTGTTCCTGTAACTCCAGCAACTGTACCAGTTCCACCATCAGCATCAAACGAATTTGTTGTGAATGTTTCAACACCACTAACTAAACCAGTATTACCTTCTACCATAGAAGAAGTTGCAGGACTAAATGATCCTGATGCTACTCTAGTTACAATTAATGATGTACCTCCATTTTGAAAGTAATTGTAAGCTGAAATTGATGTTAAAAAGCTATATTGATCAGAAGCGCTAGAAAAAGTTGCTCCAAAATTAGCTAAGTACTCACTATAAGTTGTTACTAAAGTTGGAATATTCACTTTACCTAGTACCGTAGGACCTATTAAAGCAGCTCCTGCTTGTACGGGTTGTGATGTAATTTGAGATTGATCATTTTCTCTTGCTAATACACCTGGTGATAATAATGTTTCTGCCATTTTATGATTGTTTTATGATAAATATATTAAAGTTCCTCAAAATTTATTCGGTTGGTAAAAACTCACCAGATTCTAAAGAAATGGATCCTTTTCCATACTTTTCTTCTAGTTCTTTAGCTAAAGACATTTCTTGTTGTTGGATATCAATAAATTGTTGTTTTAAATTATTTTTTGAAAACTCTAAATTCATTATTTGAATTTCTGTTTCTCCTAAAACAAGTGTTAATTGTTGAAAACGAGATTTTAAATCTTTTAAATTTTTAATTTCTTCTTCAGTTAAAACTTTTTTTTCCATTTTGTTTATAAATATTAAGTTATTTGTTAAAAAATTATTTTATTAATAATACATTATTTGGTAATGGAATTCTAAAGTTGCGTTACCAGCACCACCACTAGCATCCATAAATTCTAATACCCCAGTTAAAGGATCTAAAACAACTGTAACTTGGGGGGCTACTGAAGAAATAGATGCTGAATCTCCCATACCTGTAAAAATGAAAGCATTTGAACCAAGTGTTTTTCCTACTAATTCACTACCACCACCAGCAGTATTAGAAAATTCTGTAATGGTTTGTGATCCTGCTGATAATATTGCAGTTCCAATTATTAATTTAAAAGATTTAATAGTTGAGGTTCCGTTATTAATTGAAACTGATCCTGATATTTCAGATACAGAGCCACTAAAATTAGTTGCATATACTGTATCTACATTTTTAATAGGTGAACCTATATCATAGGAATCATCTGCTATTGGAATAAAATCTCCAGTATTACCTATTTCCCAACGGTCAGTTCCATCTGTTTCAAAAGAAATAGTTCCATTTACTCCTGTATCTGTAACTGTAACATTTGAATTTAATTGGGAAATGGAATTGCTACTACCTCCTCCTCCAGCAGTTGTTTGAGAAGTTCCATCTGCAAAATCAATTTGAGAAGCTGATATTGCTGAAGCTGATATTTCTGAAAATATTCCATTGCCTGAAGAACTTATATTACCTGATGCAGATATCTCTAAAAATATACCATTACCTG
>Ga0098048_1000528_pt1 | contig 18083 bp, 9 predicted proteins | sample 13_taG_FD_75052 | JGI IMG/M metagenome (GOLD analysis project Ga0098048, IMG submission 75052) | Marine viral communities from the Subarctic Pacific Ocean - 13_ETSP_OMZ_AT15268 metaG | ecosystem: Environmental > Aquatic > Marine > Oceanic | place: Pacific Ocean | collected 2015-01-16 | reverse complement strand
CTCCCAGTATTGCTACAGTACCAACACCAGTAATGTTCAGGTTTCTGCCAGTAACTTCATCATAGACAACATCATCTAGTACATATAAATCACCACCAACATAAAGGTCACCACCAGTTGTAGTAATACCACCACTACTCGCAAGTGTAGTAATACCAGAAATCAATACCGAACCGGTTATTGAAGTAACACCGGTTATTGATGTTGCCCCAGTTATTGAGGTAACACCGGTTATTGATGTTGCTCCGGTTACTGAGATTGCACCTAGTGTAGAAACACCACTTACATTCAAGTTTGTGGTGGTTATCTGAGATGGTGTAGGTGCAGATATTTCGACAGAACCATACGAGGTACTAACACTTACATTAGTACCTGCAGTAATTTGAGTTACAATACCAACAAAGGTGGTTGTCCCATTACCAACAATGTTGTAAAGTTCAACAAAATTACTGTTAATCTTTTCGGCACCTTCAATAAGTGAGTCACCTGTTCCACTATTGGGAGATGAACCCGTATTAATACCTTGGTATGCCATCTTCTATACAGAATCCTTTTCTATGTTGTATTTATCTAAACATTATAATTATTGAATTTCAAAGGTTGAAATCTTTGTACAAGAGGTGATGATGATAATCCGCTATATCCTTCAGGGAAGAATTCTAGAGCAGTTGTAGGAACTCTGTTTATGAACTGCAGTTTACCCCACGTATATTCACCGAAAATACGGGAATTATCGAATACACCGGAACCAGAAGAATAACCCTGACTTGTGAACTCAATTCTTCGAATGGTAGTTACACCAAGACCAATACTTGAAAGATCTTTAGTTACATTTTCCGCATTCTTAACATAATATCTTCCATCAAAGTTATTGTCAGTAAATATACCCACATTTGATTCATTGACAATAAAGAAATCACCCGGAATCAATTGACTGACCGTAACTGCCACACCTGCAATAGATACATCTCTCATGTACGAATCTTCTGGGATATGCAGTTCAATAAACGCAGTATTGATACCCGAATGTGCATAACCAACGATATTACCGTAATCACCAAAGTATGAGGTAATTCCAATCTTCTCTCTTCTAACAGAAGGTTGTTGAATAAGAACATTAGGTGCTTGAGTGTATCCTGTTCCTGCATTAGATACAGAAATCGATACTACACCATCACCAATTACTGAGGCAATACCTGTTGCTCTGGTTCCATTGAGTTCATCTGGCAAAGAAACTGACACCACAGGGCTTGTTAAGTAAGAATAACCTGCACCAACATTACTTACAGTAAATGATGTGATTGTTCCACCGACCCCAGTAGATGCAGTGGCAGTTGCAACGTCGATAGATCCTTGGTCTATAATTACAACCTTATCTTGATAATCTAGAAGATTTGTTTCACTACTAGAGTTAAACAACGGTCTAATGCTATCAACATAACCATAGACACTAGTGAAACCAACATATGATGTTAGATATGCTGCAGGATAGATGTACGGTTCCTGGTCAACTCTATCCTTGGTTACGAAGTCACCATCAATTGTAATATCATCAGTTTGCTTACACCAGGTAACGGGTCTTATCAGTGCAGTATTTGTAGTAACACCAGGACCATTATAAGCAAGAGTGGTTACGGTATCCAGAGTGGTAATACCAGTCACTACTCTTGGGTCTTGGTATAATCCAAACGTTTGACCTTTTGTGATGTCATTCTTCAGTTGTAATGTATCGCCAATTTTAACGGTCTCAAGAATATCGACAAAAACAACGTCAACATCTGGAGTACCTTTATAGAAGATAATTTTACAAGTATCACCCTTTTTAGGAGGTTCTGTAAATTCTACATAACCACCACCAGTGAAGTTATATGCAATTTCAGGAACTTGTAAAATATCATTGATTGTTATGATTAGTGCTTGAGCAGGATTGATGTTTGAACCTTTCTTAGATTCAATCGCAAATTGTTTATTTGAAATCTTAAGAGGGAATTTTGTAGCTAACCCATCAAACAACTCATTAACACTATCAAATACATCAAGTTCTCCAACAGTAAACCCGTTAAAAGTATCTCGATATACGTCGGTAACACTTAATTCAAACGGAATGAATGGAAGACTTGAATCAGTCTTGACACCTGTGGTTCCACCAATAGCAATATTAAGTTTATCACCAACATTATAACCAAAACCACCACTTACAATTTCAAAATTGATAATACTAGAACCTTGTCCAACAATAATATCAACTCTTGCACCAGTACCAACTCCAGATGCAGAATTAGAACTATAGACCAAAGGAATATTTGAGTATCCAAGAGGTTTGTCTATAACGACAACTGGTGGATTGTTGAAGTCAAGATTAGAACCAAGGTTATAAAGGTCAATACTATCTACATGACCATCTACAATATTTGCAGTACCAATACCAATAACTCGAACATCCCCAACAGATGACGTGATAATACCGACACCTACGTTAGTTTGAATACCAGTTCTATAACCAGAACCACTATTACCAATACTGATTGAGTTGATTGTACCCCCAGAGTTGACAAATACTGAAGCACCAGCACTAACTAATGGTTGGAAACCAAAACCTGGAGTAGAACCAACAGAGATAAGTGTTCCTCCTCTAGGAATTGAAGCCTTATTTGGATCTTCTTCAGATGAGACACTATCACCGAGATATGTAATACTCGTAACACCTGCAACTTCAAGGAAACTATAGTCACCAGATGTTATCTGACCACCTAGAGGTTCTTGAAGAATATTTGAATTCAATACTATTGCCTGGTTTGTTGCAAATCCAACTAAATTTTGGCCATTTTGAGTCAAAGTAAAGACTTTTCTTTGACCATTAAATCCGCTTTGAATATTATCAAAAGTGTAGTTAGTCGCATATGTATCAAGGTCATCATTAAGAATACCACTCCTCATAAAGGTTCTGCCTTGGAAACTTGAGTATGTGGTAACACCAACCCAATCCACATTATCAGGACCTGCTGTAGTAGTTCCAATTGGAGTTGCTCCAAATGGAGCAGAGGCAAAGTGAATTGTATTATCGATAATATTATAGTTACCACCAAGCAAATTGACTGAAGTTCCTATATTATGTGATGCAACCTGTGTTCCCATCTGTGCACGTAGAACTTTGAGACTATTCTCAGAAGAAACTCCCGTGTTCTGAACAAGCATAATCTCATCATCAATCTTGAGCAAATCATTTGCTCTGAACGATGTAATCCCAACAACATCAAATCTACGTCAAATACAATACTTTCAGACAACTGTGTTTCAATATTAACCTCAGTTACAGGTGACTGAACCATATTATCAATTGCCAACAATGCTCTGGCATTTTGATTAGTTGCGGTAATTTTATGGAATGTTCCAATACCAACAGAACTCAGATCAAATACGGTAGGAACTGTACTCAGTGCATCTGCTGCGCTTTTTGCAAACCCTACAGACTTTTCACTATATTTGACAATATAAAGAGTAGACGGAAGTTTATCAGTGGATACTCCAGCTACACTTGTAGTTCCGATCCCAATAGCATTTGCAGTTGATAGAATAGAATTTTCATAATCATAAGTAACTTTCTCACCAGTTACGAAGAAATGATCTTCCAAAACAACTTGGTTGTTCGTAGTACTAACTATAGAAGTGCTGTTCCCTACAAAACTTCTTTGGAATACATCTAAATTGTTTGATTGTAACTTGAATGCAGTCTTTTTATCGAACTCTGTACCAGTGTATGTTCCATATTCAGAGAATAGAATGTTATTATCGAGATCAATTGAAGAAATACCGACAATGTTGTTGAAATTCTTAAGAGAAATACCAAATGCTCTTATTTCGACATTAATATTTGGATTTGGTGTATATACAAGATGAGTTTCGGTACTACTATTCGTAACACCAACTGTCCCAAGACCTACATTAGTTCTAATATCACCATATTTCACAATTCTGTTTACAGTATCATTATCAAGGACATTTACCTCAAACATCTCATACTCATTGTTTGTAGTGTCCTCTACCGATACTATAAAGTATTCGGAATTGAATGGTGATGAGTAAGAAGCAACAATATTTTCGACAGGGGTTCCTGAAGAGGCAATAGACTTGGAATAAGATGATAGATTAGTAACTACAAGATTTGATGTAGAAACCCCAGAAGCACTATTGTCAGCAATAGATACGACACTCACATTCGCAGTAACCGCAGTTCCTACAGTAGGAATAATATCAACTTTTACCTGTCCACCAGAAATATATGCATTATATGTTCCAAATCCAGAACTTGGCAAACCAGCAAGACCAACTTTATTGTCAATTGCACCATATTGAAGAGTAGTTACATTTGTTCCATCGTGAAGGATATTGAGTTCGTTACCATAGTAGTTATTTTCTGCATCTTCCATTTGAATAAGAAGTTTTGCAGCTCTATAGGTAGAAGAAATTGATACCAGATTTGTAGTGGTTGCAACAGATACATTAGTGCTTGCAGTAGAAATTTTAACTACATTACCAATTTGTTGAGTTCCAATTCCAGTTACATCATTCAATCCACTGAAGGTGAAGTAAGAAATATCATAGTTATTGTACTTAAACAGAGTTGGATAGAAGGTGAGACCCCATGAACTGGTTCCTGCACCAATATAGTCAAAATAACCCAAAGACATTGCAGTGTCTAAAGTACCATATTGATTAACAAAACCTCTAGTTCCATCTTGCGCAACAGAAACAATACTAGATTGTTTTCTGTTTCTAACTTCTCTATCCTGAACTAAAGTAAAGAACTTATTGAAGTAGAATTTATTGTCGAAGAAGTCTACAATAGAATATTTTGTATCTCTTGCATTACTGTTAAATTGATTGCTAATATCGTCCAGTTCTAATACTCTATTTCCTCTAGATTCAAAGTAATCTAGCAAAATTCGATTTTCGAATACAATTTGATCGGATATAGTCTTACCATTGACAATATCAATAGTAGTTTCTGTTACCCCATCAAAATCCGGGAAACAATACAGACTACCCTCACCAATAAGATCAACTACCGTTTCTATAGTTATTTCTTTTGTTGATACAATACTACCAGCATTGTTATCGATAACCAAATCTGCAAATTTATCAAAACCGGCAGTATGGTTGAGGGAACTTACTGGATCATCCCAAGTTTTATAGGGAATTCTAGATTTAAGGGAATACGAGAAGTTCTGATAGTACTCATTATTGGGAATAACTTGCAAATTGTCGTTCAAGAAACCAGAATTTGATTGCCAACCCGAAATAAAGGTTGTTCCTGCACCAATACCAATAGTTGAGTTAAAATCAATCTTAGATTTAACTCTAGACTTAATTTGAGAGGTTTCGGACTCAATGATACTACCAACTTCGAAATCTGAATTAGTAGAGATGAACAAATACTCACTAACCGGATCCCATCTCTCTACTACACCCACACTCTCGTCATTTGAGACCTTTTCCCCATCAAAGAAATTAGAAATTTTGAGTTTAATATCAAAGATTGGAAAATATGTCTTTGGAGTTACTTTTCCTACTGCAAAAGTTGTTACTTCACCGGGAGATTCTCCATCACTAAGATAATCTGAAAGATCATATTCAATATATGAACCAGATCCACCAAGATTACTATCAGTTGCAGTTAGAGTGAATAATGCGTAATCATAATTCTCCGAATTATAACCTTTTCCTGTAGTATTAAAACCAATCGCAATATTTTCAACAATTACGGTCTCACCAACCTTAAATGGCCAGTCTTGAGGATCACTGAACTGCTTAGATAGTGATAGTCTTACAATTTTTGATACAGAGTTATAAGTAATAGAACTAATACTGAATCCATTTGAATTATTGATAGGAATAATTTCTGGAGTGACATTGTTCAGTGAGATAGTGTTGTCTACAATAGTAACTTCGGTATCATCTAACTCATAATCCAGTTTTACATCCGTTATTTGTAGTTTTGATGCTCCATCAACTACAACCAGTTCAGGAGCCTCGTAATAATTCAAACCAGCTGAACTAATGCCAATAGAATCAAATGATGCCAAAGGTTCAATTCTCAAAATTTCTGGCAAATTGCCAGGAGCATTCAGAGTTGTGTCAGATGGATAACCAAAACCAATATAGTTAACTTTTGTTGATATAATATTGCCAATAGTAGTGCTTGACGGTTGTATTAATGCCCCAGTACCAGTAGAACTTCTTACTGAAGTAAATCCAGGAAGAGATCTGTAACCTCTACCACCATTCAAGATAGTCAATTTAGAAATAGGACCAACTGTAGTAGAAGAATTTGTAGTGTAACTAAGAATTGCTGTGGTTGGATCGTATGAATTAGTAATATCTCTATTGTAAGGTATGTTATAATCGAAAGTCATAGATGTTACACCTACAACGTTATAACTACCATCAAATTTATTATCAGTGACATTAATCTGGTTGTTATTATAAACTGAAGTGTCAGTATATCTTCTCATCTTTACGGGAAGATTGATATCAATATTATCAGTCTCGAAGTTATACCACAGATTGGTAGGAATATTTTCACTAACGTAAAGAGTTAAATTTGCATCAGTATCAATACCAACAATTCCAGATTTAGTAACTTCAAATGAATCGGAATTTGATGTAGTCCAGAATTTATTTGCATGCGATAAGTCACTGTAGATAAACATATCAAATGCGGCAAATTTAGCACCAGAATTGGTGAACGACAAAGAGTCATCAGAAAGATTAAATTTCAAATTCTGATTTTTTTGAACTTTGATCGCAGGATTGATCCTAGAGATTGTTGTAGTATGCGCAGTTCCAATATTGACAAATGTTGGGTTTTCTTTCCCTAGTTCAGAAGCATACTCAACTAATTTAATCTGATTATTCTTAAAGACATAAACATAGTAGAGACCTTTATTGGAAAGACTAGGATCCGGTATTACCGAACTGTAGATAACCTTATCACCGATCTGATACTTATTTTCAGGAACATTAAATGTATTAGATACTGTATTAATTCCTACTGGTTGAATAATGTCTGGATCAAATATTATTCTTCGGTTATAGTCATCATAAATGACTGCTATTTCTGTAGTTGTGGTTGGGTTTACGTCGTTAGTAATTCTATCACCAGGTCTTATGCCATGAGTACTTGCAGTAGAAACAGTAACAACATTTTTAGAAAATCTACTACTTAATACTGATGATATATTAGTTTTAAAACTGTGGTAACTACCGAGACCAACTGAATTAGTAAAGTAAAGAAGACCACCTGCCTCACTATTAACCCCTACATATTCTCCAGAAATACTGTCAATACCAACACGAACTGTTGCAATACCAAGGATATCCTTACTGATAGGAACTGCAAAAAGATTTCGGTTAGACTCTAGTTGGAATATATTAGAACTAGTAATACCACTCCATGCATTAATAGTTGTTCCACCATTAGTATAATAGACAATGGGAGTGTTCAATCCCAATCTATGATCTGGAATGTAGATTTGTTGTTGATCAACTCTCAGTTGAGTCTGACCCACACCTGGATTAGCGAAAACTAACGTTGTGGCAGTACCAACAGTTGCAGTACCAAGGCCTATTGCCTCGTTTGGTTCAAAATAAATTTGTCTATTGGTTGTTAGTTCTTTTGTAGTAACAATACCTGTTGCAGTAAATGATAGTTTTCTAGGATCGTTTCGAACTAATGTACCGGCACTATGTACTACCGCAAAAGTATTATCATAACCTCTTAAAACTCGAATTCTACTCGAAGTTTTATCGATATTTAAAACCTTAAGTTTTTCAGATTCAATTCTTAGAATATCATCGGGTGCTACAATGGATTCATCAAGTGAACCAGAAACATAGACATAGGTCACAATACCCGTCACAGGACCTGTAGAGATGCCTAACGAAGTGTACCATCTATCACTACTTACACCAACACTGTAAGAACCCTGTAAGTTCTTATACGTCTCAGACAGGCCATCGATATAAATGATGTTACCAGGAAGAAAATTATGTGGTACCGAAGTCAGACCAATAAATTGATTAGAACCGGTACTTGGATAAATCTCAACATCTTCAATAGAAGTTGTTGCAAGACTTACGGCATTTACTGTTTTACCCCCAATCTGAGAAACCTTAACATTTAGATTACTACCACCAGTTTTAGTGTTATTAAATATAACTCTATCATTAATTTGGTAATCACTACCAGGATCAAAGACTGTAATAGAGTCAATAGTTCCTGCAGTTGTTGCAGTAATATCAATAGTTTGTTTTCTTACTGTGTTAGAGTTGAAGATATAATCATATCCACTCTGTCCACCATTTGTATAGTAATACTTAGTATTTCTAAACCAACCTTTACCTTCAATATCATAATCAGTCTGATTAGATCTTGCTAAAAAGTTGAATGCAATAGGTGTTGACTTATAGGTATCACCAATTACATAAGGGAATACAGGTCTTCTGTAGTTATTGAATGGTCCACTAGAGTCATTTCCTTCGGAAATGGTACAGAAGTATGCATATGTTCCATTTGGATAATCTGGTGTTACACAGAATCTTCCATTATGAATATCTAAATCACCATCTCCACTAAAGATATAGTCATTGGCAAAGAAACCATTGGGGAATGACCCATATGGAGGTCTACCCTTTTGAACTTTTTGTAATTTATAACCAGACGACATCCTTGAAATAGAACCAGTACCGTCAATATTTTTAAATCCATATGGTCCATATATTGGATTTCCATCATATGCCCATCCAACAATAGGTGAGTGATAAATGTTATCAACTTCTCCACCAGTCTGTGAATCAAAACTTAAGTCAAAAGTACCATATAGTTCATTATCTTTATCAAATCCATTGATTACATTCAAAGACCTACGAAGAGCCCTAGGTAGATATGTAGCACAATACTCTAATGATTCATTGGAAAGATTTTCTTCAATTATGCCATCATCATCGAGTATATTATTGTAGTTCTTTTCAAATAGATTTATGTTCCAAGCCTGAATATTTGCATTTACTCTAGCACCACCACCAGATGGTATCACATTGACACTTGTCTTTCCTGCAACATAGCCAGTACCACCTTTTGATATTAGTATGCTCTTAATAGAACCATCTTCAATTATCGGAATTAAAACAGCATAGTTACCAGTATCACTAACAATCTGCAAATCTGGAGGAGAATTGTATCCACTACCGGGAGTATTAACAACGACTTCCACAATTTTGCCATTATTGATGATAGTAGTTAATTTTGCATTAACCCCTGCATCAAATATAATCTCTGGTTGTCTCACAAAATCTACAATATCTGAAGAACCATAACCAACACCATTTGAAGTTAAATCAATGGTCTCAACAGACCCTCTAAAAATTGGTTGGAGTTTGGCATCGTACAAAAGAATATTGCCAATGAATGGATCATCACTAATCAACCAATTAGAACCCTCATTTACTTCTACATAGAATTCATCTATTACTGAACTATTATTTGTAATCTCTGCTTCGGTATCTGTCCATGCAAGAACAAATACTGGAGTTGTAATATTTTCTTCAATCGGAGATTCGATTATGAACAATTCTTGGTAATCTTCAACAAAAGTCTTATCATAAGACGCGGCAGCACCTTCAACTGTTACAGTAATTGGTGGATAGTTAAAAGAACCTAAACCTTCATTGCTGAAGTTAACAATGATACCATTGTCAAAGTAATAATCTGTTGCGACGGGATCAACTCCAACCTCTACTAAAGAGAATGCATCATCATTAACTTTGACAACATAATACTCAGTAGTTTCAGATAATCCAATAACTCTATCACCAGTATCGGGTCTTGTATATTTTACAATTTCTTTTGATTGATAACCATGATTTACAATCTCTACTTGATTAGATACAGTATTAACACCTACGGTAGGAATTGTTCTTCTTTTATTTTCGTAATTTTGTCCTGGATTAGTAATTACGACAGAAGATACAACTTGTTTTAGATCTGATGCAACAAAGTATTGTGTGCCGGAACCATATTTGGTGAGATTAACCGTGTTAATACCAATAAAGGCATCACCCTCAGTGATATGAAGTTTAATTGCAGTTTGACTAGTAACTCGAGCATAGTACGATCCTCCAGTAGCAAGACCTGTAATAATTTCGGCTCCTCTTGGCTCATAGATTATCTCTTCACCATCCAAAAACTTATGGTCACTTGGGAAAGTAATTGTATTATTGACAAGATCAACCTGAGATGGAAAGTCTGAAAAGAATGAATTTTCATGTTTGATTGAAATCATTCTTGGTTCAGCTTGAGCACCAGATCCATTACCACCACTAATAGAGATTGTTGGAGGTTCGTAATAACCAAGACCGGGATCTGTAACATCAAGTCTTATAAGTGACCCTTTTACATTACAGAATCCTGTTGCACCCGATCCAACTTCATCATTAATTACCAATAATGGTGGATTGATAATGTCATATCCATCACCACCGGCGGTCATGGACAAACTATTGATTGCTCCATAATAAACACTACTTTGTGCCTTGTAGTTTAATAGTTCAACACCATTGATAAACATACCGGTATGGCCGGCTCTAGTATTATAATCCTTACCATCATTGATTGGTTTTAAAATCTGTCTATACAAACCTTGAGGTTCTATGTTCTTATCATAGAAATCTAGATATGAAATAGATGCATCAACTACAGAACCATTAAATGTGATATAAATTTTTCTAGATAGATCAGCTTTACTTCTAGAAAGTTTAATAGTCTCCTCATCAACTCTAAAAACAAAATACGATGCAGATGGTACATCATCAAAACCATTTCCTGCAGAGGTAAAATATACTGCATCTCCAGTATAATATCCATGATCAGGTCTTGATGTGGGGTTAACTGGTAATTTTAGTTCGTTTGTTGAAAGAAGATTTGCACTAAAAGTTATTTTTTTATCATATGGGTTAGTTTCAAGGTTATCGTACTTTGGAATAGAGTTAGATGCAATGATTAGATCATCATTGTACTTAGAATATGTGTTCTGAACGTTCGCAATATAGCTATTCAGATAAGGATATGTCTGAGACTCACCTTTCAATGTTTGATTTTCAATTGTAAACTGACCTGTTAGGTTAATTTGTTGTGAAAAAGTTACTCTAATTTTTTTTGAAGAAAGAATTCTAGAAACTGTACCAAAAATAGAGTAAGTTTGGTCTAAATTCTCATATCTTACATCATAACCCTCTCTTAAAAAGTGATCTTTTGCAAATTCGAACTCATATACAAAGGCATTTGCATCAATAACACTAGATTCTATAACATCCCAGTTAGTTTTTACATTTAAAACGTAATTGTTTGACTTTTTCGTCTTAGATTGCAATCCAAGAGACTTCAGTTCTACCGTATCGTGTGGTTTGTAGTAATAATTGGGTCCATTGGGGATAAAATCACTCACTGCAGCAGTAAATCGGACTCTTATCTGCTGAGTAGTATCAATACCGACGTATGCATATGAATATGTGTCTAAAGTTAGATTAGTTTTCTTTGCAATTTCACCAATAACACCACTTGTATTAAAAAATTGGTTTAAAGTTTTACCACTATACGCAATAGATACCTCATTATCATCAATATCTAATACATTAAGATTACCAAACTCTGGAAATCCGATTGTAGAGTCAACATCGATGATAGTTGAACCAACACTTACCTCATTTAAGACTTTTGTAAGTGGATTTGGCTTAAATTGACCGTAGATAGAACCACTTACATCACTATCTCGGGCAAAACCGGAGTCAATACTGATCTGATAAAACTGAAAATTCTCATAAGGTATCTGTTGAACGTTAGTAACAGATCCTCTGGCCCCAGTTAGGTCTTGGTATATTGTAAGATTCTTCAAATCAAGAGGATCACCTTGAAGTTGTTCTACAACAAAATCTTTAGTGATCTTATAATTTGCATTAGACGGTGTTAAAAGAAATTTCGATGGACGAATAAGTTCTACATCTTCTCCATATAATGCTCGGAAAAGTATTTCGTAAGATTGTTCAGTACCTTTTGACTTGTAAAAACTATCAGAGTTAATTATAAAATTTCTTTTATCTAATCCTGTATAAAAATTTCTATCAGTAAACCCTGGAGTTACCTGTCTTTTGAGTTTAGTGAGAAATTCTTTGAGAAAAAGTATGTTTAAATTCTTAACAGTTGCATCAGTGGCATGAGATTCTGCAATCGTTGAAGAAAATGTCAGTTCATCTGGTGAACCAGAAGTAATATATGTTGTAACTCCACTAAAACCTCTAGAACATTCTACAAATGTGGTTGAAGTTTTGGATTGATAGAATATAATTTCGTTATCAATTTGAATGATACCATTATTGTCTGAAAATCCTTCAGTAGAACTTACAACAATAGTAGTGTCAACAGTATCTAATGAACTAGTAAGTTTAGTAGAATCAACAACATCACATAATTGATCTACTTTTACGTACTGATCAATATTATTAAGGACATCAATAGGACCACTTTCAAATTCTTGAGAGATGTAATATTGTTTAATGAAATCGCCTAGTAGTGGAAAGTCTTCCCTAACATACCTAGGGAGTTGACTTTCAACGATTTCTTGAAATTTAACTCTATCTACTGTCATTTGTATTCTGACTTCTTATTAGTAAGATGATGATGATGATGATCTGGGACTTCTACTTATAGTAGTTGATCTACCTGCTAATGTGATTGTATTAGAAGGAGTAGTTGGTGTAGACATAGGACCTACTTCATTTTCAAATACGGACTGCCCTCTAACCAAAATGTTAGAGCCATAACTAGAAGAAACAATATAGTTGGTTCCTGAAACATCATTTCCAGAAGAAATATTGTCAGCAACAACGTTAACTACTGTATTATTTACATCCAATTGTAGATAGAGATCTTGAAGACCAATCACATCATTTGAGTACGGACATGCAGAAACTTCGATCAAAGGAGTACCTCTATTCACCAGTGTCGATATAATATTAATTGGGTTAAGTTTAATCTCACCCTTATTATAATCAATTGTACCCACATTCTGTCTTACAATATATGGTTCTGACGAAGACTTCAGTTTGAACAGGAATACAGTCCCCTTACTTAAATTACCAACCGGACTATCACCAAGGTATACAGTTCCACTAATACCACTGACAGTAAAACCGGATGATTTGATATTATACCCAACGAGATTTCCATTGAAGTTTGCACCATGTCCGTGGTTTCTTATATAGAACCGATTACCGAAGCATAATTCATACTCAGCAAAAGTATTCAGTTGAGTATTAATATCTCGTCTAATCTCAATATTTGTAATGTTTGACATTACAGATTCGTGACTTTGATCAATTACTTTTTGAAATTTGGAGTATTTAAATCTTCCACCAAACTTATTGACATCCGATGATTCGGAATACTTAACAATATTAGTTGTAGTTAGATTTTGAACGAATGAAGCAGTTGGGGCCAGATTCGAATCGTAATATACTGTACAGTTTGGTTCGATGTACAAATACTTTAGATCAACAATCTCAGATAAAATACCAGCAACAGAGTATTTTCTCATCTGTTGTTGTAAGTTTTGTTTGATATCACTTGATAGGAAGACACCATTATATGGTTTGATACTTACAAATACCTTACCATATGAAGGTGGAGTTAAATCTTCACCACCAAATGCTGAAACTGACTCTGCTTCAGGATAAATCTGTGGAATCAATGCTTCATAGTCGGCAGCAGTAACAGCTCTATTCTGTGACGCGTAAATTTGAGGTGCATACTTCTTGACAGAATCAATAGATTCGATTGGTTTACCACCACCAGAAGATACTTCCGTAGTTACAATCGATACACCAGAACTAATCGTATCTCCAGAACTAGATTTTAGATTACCTATAAATGCAAATTTATTAATATTATTAGCTGATTGACCATTGGTAATGATATAACTTGCTTCAACAACATTGTCATTATCTAACTTGACGCCAAATATTCCATCACCAAATAATAGTTCGTATCTTTCTTGACTAATTTCTTGAATAAAGTATGCTCTAGTAGACGCAGTAACATCAAACAAACTATTGAATAGTTCAAACTTTCTAGTTACCGTTGATCCTTGTGTATCTCTTACGACAACAGATAATAGATCAGTATCAATACCTGAGTTAGGTAGTACAAATTTTTGATTTACATTCGCACTATCGACAGTAAATGTTTGGGCAACATACGTTCCTTCGTATATTTTGATATTATAGAAGTCTGCAAATCCAGAAGAGTTAACTGGAACGGTAATATCGTTTGGAATTGAGAATATAAAATTCTTCGTACTATTCACACCAACTGACCTAGATGCCATCACTGCACCTGCCTTAAGTGTTACTGCTACAGCTGTGGTGTTTGAAACGTTTACTGTAAAAGAAACTGTTGCACAAGAAGCTTTCTTGGACCTAGGTACATACCCTATATTACGTGCTAGAGATACCACATTCTCTCTTAAGGTGGCACTATCAATGAATACCTCATTAGATACCATATTGGCATTATATGAGGTTATATACGTGTTGTAAGCTAACGTATCTAGAATAGTTGATAGATTAGATCCCTCAAAGTCATAGTCCGTGAAGTTTGAATTTGCACGGAGATAATCCTTGATGGAAGTCTTTATCTGATCAAAATCTAAGTTGCTAAAATTGACTAAGGGCATTTACCTAGTGGGCTGTAATGCGAATAATAATTGTTGTCGAGGAAGATCGATACCTACGATGTCATACTTAAGAGTTACTTCAAAGATATTATCATCAAAATTTGGATTGACGATAACAGTTCTTAAACGGACTCTAGGTTCAAAGTTGTTAACTGTGTTCCTAATTTCAGATTCAATTGAACTGGCGGTAAGTCTATCTAAATTTTCAAATAACAGATTAGTGACATTACAACCAACATTAGGTTGAAATGGTTTCTCACCAGGTATAGTAAAAATTAAGTTACGAATTGATCGTGCAATGGCATTCTCGTTTCTCAACGCAATTAAATCGAGATTTAACGGGTTGATCTTGAATGATGCACTTACATCTCTAAAACCTTGACTGACTCTTTGGACAGGCACGTAATGTTTCCACAACAATTATGAGTTATTTATTACACTAAACCCAATCTTTTAATCAATCAATGTTTGCTTGTTATCATCATTCTCCCAGAAGTCTTTCCAATCAGCTTCAGATGCTTCATAAAACCCATCCTCACGAACCTTCTTGGTATTCTTTGGTGTCTGCTGATCGTGATTAATCTCTCTTAGAAAATTCTTATCCATCTATAATAAACCCTAATCGATGATACTCAGTATCTTCTATGTAGGTGTTAACACTATCTCCTTCCCATACTGGAATAACTGAATCATTATTATATCTAAAATCTGGATTACCTCTTAAATGTATCTCAATTAATTTGTTACCAATAAATTCACAATTAATCCAATTGTAATCTAGGTTCTGTAGTAGTTTAGGTAATGGTATCACTCTATCTACCTTATACCACTTCTTCCACTTATACAGAGGGTCCTGAGGGTCTCTCACACCCTTTACAGTTAACTCCTGTTGTCCCTTGTAATAATCAACTGATATATGTTCTCCTTCAAATACTTCACACCAGAACTCAGCTGGATGTAGATGTTCAGTATCACCTTCAAGATATTCAATACGAGCATGACGACCCATACCCATGAAATTAATACATGGTCGAACAATATAAAAATCGGGTCTAGGTACGATGTGACCCATTGGACCACACTCATATCCTAATACCCGACTCACCTGTAACTTATTATAAATCCATAAATCTTGAGGATGAATAGATGACCACTCATCCTCAACAGTCATTTTATACTTATCCTCTTCCTTGTCCACGATAGCGCTTCCTTTTGCCATTACGACTACTTGCAGCGTACTTAGTATGTGCACCACAACCTTGTCGAGTTTTCTTTGGTTGAGATTCAATCATCGTTTGTCCCAATAGAGACTTTCGAATCTTTGCCATAATCTAGTTCTCCTTATAAATTGATTCTAATTGAGCTTGGTTTTGTAGATGTTGTCGGTATTGCTTCAAATACTTATCACTACTTACATCAGTAATTAATGTCATCTTTGAAGCAAATTCCTTTGATTGATCAACTTTAAATTGATTTGCCATTAGTGTTTAGATAACTCGGGTTTTCTCATGACCAACACGAATACGTGGATCACACCAAATCTCATATCCTGATTCAATTGCATCAAGACAGAAACTTACATCCTCTCCACACATATCCTGTACGGCACCACTCTCAAAGACTTGCATCTTAGGAGCAAACCATGGATACGTCATACCTTTATTCTCAAAGACACCCTTCTGAATTAATACCCATCCGAATCCAGTATAGTCTACAGTAAATGGCTTCTTACGCTTACTAATACCATCAACCATCTCATGATTCATCACTCCGCCATTATTACGGAAATCATCTTCCTCTAACCAATGTGCAACAGAGGTTGTCCGCCCGTCTTCCGTAGAATACCACCCTGCACTAATAGGCCGCTCAGTTCCATCAGCATCTAATGCTACATCACATAATTGCCAGAACTTCTCAGTGTTGAAAATAATATCACTATCAATCCATAACTGATAATCATACTGTAACTTTCCATCCCATGGAATTTGGTCAGGCCCTCTCAAGACATTGGCGCCGAGACACTTACATCGTGCGAAATTCACCATGCTTGAGTAATCCTGACTAATCTGAATACTCATCTGGTTTTGTACAAGATCAAAACATAACTGTACAAAGTTCTTCATGAATGCATAACTACATCCCCTTCCAGGTAGACAAAATACAATTGCCTTCCCTCTCATTCTTTCTTTGATTGCATCATAATCCCACTCAGGACCTTCTTCCTTTTTCTTTGGTGTTGATGCTTTGACTGTAAATCCCTTAGCCATGCTGTAGTGTCACTCCAGTTCAATTTTTATTATACTTCGATATTTAGTGTCTGTCAAGTTAACAACTAGTATCTGACAGATTACTGATATCCTCTCTTTCATGTAGTACTTCCACTACCTCATATGAGAGATCCTCAGCTACATAGTCAGTCTTTAATAAACCTACTATCACATTTAAACACTCCCAGTTATACTTAAACTTCTCCTTGTCTAACGAAGGCATGATACATTCATCCCTCAAATATATGTGATATAACTTTGAAATACTCATACGGTCTGCAAACCTCGGGGGGATTTTTTTATATATGGGATTTTTTTTTCTTTGCAATATATTAAGGCCGGATTGTCACCTTTGTAGGTTAGACAAGCCGCATTTTCTTTTATGGGCGATCGCTATGCGGTCATAAGGATAACATCGAAAATCTCAAAACACTGCCGCTTGTGCATACTAACTGCTCATCGCTAAGTATAACATAACAGCTGCAATTTGTCAAGTTGTTAACACTAACTGTTTTGATAGTGTTATATCTGAGGGAGGAGAGATTGTCCTCCCTATGTGTTACTTAAGAGCTCACACTATATGCGAATTAGCGGTAAAGCTCACATAGAATCAATCTGCCTTTGAATAGTTTCATTTCTATTCTCGATGACTTCTCTTAGTGGAGAATCTAGCAGGTCAATAACTAAGTTAAGACCTAAGAGAACAATAACAACAGAGAGTGCAATACGCATGAGTTGAGTGTTTTAGAAAAGATTTGTGTGAGTTTATCACCAGCAGTAGAGTTGCCAACTGACTCGCTTGGGAGTGATGAATGGGTGTCCTGTGCCCCTCACACTATAGGGGTCAATTCGAGGTGAGTAACTCTAAGGGGGTGCTATATAGGCCCCCTTATATAAGGCCTCTATATATGGCCCTTATATGATCAGAACTCCAATTCCATAAGTGTTGGCTCATTGGCGACTTGTGCTACTTGCTGTTCATTAGCGCCCTGTGAGATAGACTCAAGGATCTCAAGAATCTGTGAACCTGTGT
>Ga0098048_1000520_pt1 | contig 18283 bp, 6 predicted proteins | sample 13_taG_FD_75052 | JGI IMG/M metagenome (GOLD analysis project Ga0098048, IMG submission 75052) | Marine viral communities from the Subarctic Pacific Ocean - 13_ETSP_OMZ_AT15268 metaG | ecosystem: Environmental > Aquatic > Marine > Oceanic | place: Pacific Ocean | collected 2015-01-16 | reverse complement strand
TAGCAGATAAACCTACATTGTTTTCAGTTCCATCATAGTATTGTTTACCTTTTACTTCATAATCATATCTAGCTAGTTTACGGATACCAAATCCATATCTATAATCAAAGTCGTGATAAACTGTCCCATCTACTACAACTGGTATGTCATATAATCCGCCATCTGGGTTAGTCCTGACAAAATAATCTGGTACGTTTTCTTTAGGATTTTGCATATCACCAGCTACATAGATAGTGCCATACTTAAATAATTCTTTATAAACATCTTTAAAGAATTTACCTTTTTCTTTTTCCTGTCCACTTATATTAAACGTAATAAGTAAACAGATGGTTAGTAAGATTTGTTTCATTATTTATTTTTTATTTTTAGATTTTCTACCTTTTCTTGCTTTACCTTTAACTGCACCTTTAATATCACCTAGTTGATTACCTACTTTTTTAATAGCATAAGCTACATCAGATAATTCTTGTGTAGTTAATTTGTATCTTTTTTTAATTTCTTTTACTGTAGCAATTGCTTTTTCATCTACAGTTGTTTTACTCCAAAGAGATGTCCACATATTTTTACAATATTGTTTTGTTTTATTCCACATAATTTATAAATTTTCTTTTTTAACATAATAAACTACAGTTCCAGCCGGAGATTGTAGTTCTATAATATCATCAGGCTTAATTCCCCCTAGGTTTCTATACATAACTTTTTTATAACCTTGGGCTTTTAATTTTTTAATATCATTTTTATAGTCTGTTTTTAATTTTTCTTTTTGTTCTGCCTCTTTTTTAATAGTGCTTTGTAGACCCCAATAAGGTAATCCTACACTCCAACCAGTCCAACCTAAGATTAAGGCTACTCGTTGCCATGTTCTAGTTTCTTCATCCATAGCCTGCCTCATATTCATCATTTTTCTCATTACCCTATCTATTGGTATATTAGTTCCTGCAGATATAAGTTGAGAAATAGCTAAATAAGTAGGATTATCTAAACTCCAACCTCTTTTTTTAATCTCTTCCATGTTCCATGAAAATGTTTTAGCTGTTGTTCTTAGTTTACGTACTTTTGAATCTAAAACTGGGGAGATATTAAATATTTCCCATACTGCTTCTTCATAATCTGGACTTTTCTGCTGACTTTCGTATTGTATTTTAAGTAATACATTTTTAACTGTAGATATTGCAGCCCCGCCAAATCCAAGACCAAATAATAGTGAGTCTAACATACCGTTTGCAACATTAGCTAATCTATTTTTTTCTTCTTCTTCAGTTTCATCCTCAAATAGCATTGCAAATAATGCTTGTTGTAGTGAATTAAATATTATATTTTGAACAGTAGTATAATAAATTATTTTAGATAAGTTACTCATATCGCTTTCACGCTGAGTCATACCAGCTTTTTTCCTTCTATTATATAAATCTCGAATAGATTTTTTAGTCATCCTGTTATACTGCATTGTAACATTCTGGAACGCTAATAATACCCTACCTGCTAAACTAGCTTGTTGTTGAGATATTTTACTAGGGTTACTAGACTGCTGACTTTCTTCTGATATAGCATAGAAATCATCAAATGCTTTTGCCTCTGCTTCTGCTTGAGTATATTTTTTACCTGTTTCTGGATTTTGTCTTTTTAATAATGCATTTAATCTGTTTCTATAAAAAGTAGCACCACCAGTTGCAATAGCTAAACTATCCATGATTCTTGTTATAACAAATCCTTTATCAAGTAGATAAGCTATAGCTCCTTTCATACCACCATCTTTAGCGGCATTAGCTAATTCAGCTTCATTAACATTAATCTTTAATCCGTCACGTCTGTTAACTAAATAATCAGAATTTAACAAATATACAACATCAGTCCAATATTGCTTTTGATTAGCAAAAGCTTTTGCTGCAGCATATATATTGTTATCACCCCAATTTACAAAGTTTATATTAGATATAAGCTGAAGTAATCCAGATTTAACATTTAAGAACATTACTGCACCAACAGAACCATTTAGCCAATCCAGCATTTCATTTACTATCCTTGCTCCACCACCTTGATATACCGGTCTATTACTACCAGATTTCATTCTACGTAAACTATCTTTTAATGCATCAACCCATTTCTTACCAAATAGCGCCTCGAGTTTAAACATATTATCTTCTGAGAATATAAGCTCAACATTCGCATCAAATTCCGCCATAACTTGTCGTCTAAGTGTTTTATCTATACTAGACATTATGTCGCCATCAATTGTACCACCTGCCCAATTATCTGCGGGTCCCGGATATTGATTATCTTTTTGTATTAATATTACTTCATCAGCAAAAACATTAAGTTCGCTATCTGCCTCTACGGCTTTAACTAAATCTCTCTGATCACGTTTAGAAAGTCCAGGAATATCCATACCTTGCTTAGTCCATATATATACTCTCATTGCGTGTGATCTAGTATATGGGCCAATCCCAATTTTCTCCATTAAAGGATTTCCTTTTATAGTAGACCTAAGTGATGGGAATTTATCTTTAAGAGCAGCAAAATCATTAGCTATAGTAACCTTAGCTGATAATATAGATTGCTCGGCTTTATTATAGGGATCTATTAAATTATCTATCAACCATTTAGTATGTCTATTACCCTGTTTACCACTACCGATTAGATCATACATTAATCCCATAAAATCTTCTGCTGAAGGCGTTATAGTTAATTGTCTACCTAACCATTTAATAAATCCTTTATCTTTTTTCCTTCCTTCTAATTGCGCCCTAGTTCCAGAATATGTTGCCTCAGCTTTTAATCCAGTTGTTTCTTCTAGTATTTTATTAAATTCTGGACTTAACTTTCTTTTTTTACTAGCTTTAGCTATTACTACATCCGACTTAACATCTACTTGATCTAAAATTTGTTTGACTGCTTTAACATTAGGCATCTGATCATCAGCAAAATAAAAATCATTGTAACCCTCTCCTGTTTTTTGTAACACCCAATCAGCTTTTGCTTGTGGGCTCCCATTTTCTAATCCTGTTATATTTTCTATTGGTATATTTAAACCTATACCATCTAAAAATATTTTAATAGCTGGAGCTGAAGCTTGTGGTCTTGCTGTTAATACGAATATATCACCACTACCAAATTTATTTTGACGCTTTAAAGCTAGATCAGCCAGTGGTCCTTTTATTGCACCTTTTACATCTGTAAATTGAGAAAAATCAAATGATGCTCCCATTTCTTCTAACTCAAGTGCTCGTTCTGCAAATTCAGCTGGAGTTAATTCCATGGTTGCTTCTGTCATACTACCTGGTGCATAATAAGGCATATTAACTATAACCTTTTCTTTAGTTTTAGCTAATGTATCATCAAAATCAAATACGCTTATACCTTTCGCTGGCCTTTTTTTACTTGCAAATACCCTAGTTTTATTATCATTTTCAAATTTATCTTTCATTTGCTGTGATGTCTCACCAGGATATGAAATAGTAGGAGCTAAATTTTTAGTATTCCATATTACTCTAGCGTTTTTAGCTATATTAACAGGAATAGAAACTTCTAAATGCTTAGAAGCTTTAGCTTGAGTTATGTCTCCTTTAACAACCGCCATAACTAATTCATTTTGATAATGAACTAAAGAAGGGTTTTTAGCTTGTATAGGATTTAATCCTAATCCCATTTCAGAAACCAATGTTTCTTTAGTTTTAGGATTAATAATAGTATTTAAATTAACACCCGACGCAGCCAATCTTGCTAAATCTACATTATCATCGAATATAGTCATACCTTCTGGTAATGTTGCAGCAAACCCTGAATTATCTATTCTTGCATCATCTTTTTTAGATAATTGAATTTGACCATAATTTTTTACAATAGCATCCATTGTAATATCTACATGGTTATATTTAATAGCCCATAGTAATGAAGCACCGATTACAGAGGCTGGTGGGCTATGCTCTTCACGATATTTTTCACCTTTATTATACTTCTGCCCTTTGCCATGTTCAAACCTCTTAGAAGCCCCCTTAAAGCCTGCTGAGATTTTTATTAATCCTGTAGTAGCTTGATATGAAGCTGTAATAAATGGGGCAACACTACTAAGCTTTTGTCCCGATTGTTCTAATATTTTTGTATATAACCTAAGGGCTTTTTGATTTTCTGCAATCTGGTCCGCATGCTTAGCTAAAAAAGCTTTGTCTATTTTTTTGCCTTTAGGTATTTTTATTCTTTTAGGTTTTAAAGCTAATAGCTGTTTGTTAAGAGGTGAATTATCATTTTCCTTTGCCGCCTTCATTAACTGTTCATAAGCTGGATCTGATTTTCCATAATATGCCCCTGTTTTTGGCATAAATTTTCCCCTATTAATTCCTTTTAAATCAGCAGCTGTAGTTCCTGCTTCTACCCAACTACCATCCATTAATTGAAAATATTTCTTTGTCCCAGGAGGCCATTTACCCTTAACTTTCTTTACACGAATTGGATTACCATCTTTATCCAAACCTTTACCTTTCCTATCTCTTCTCCCAAAATTACCAAAGTTAGATGCATTTACAACAGCAGTTCCTATATCTCCATTAAGAACTGTTTCTAAATCACGTTCGTGTATTTTTTGTATATTTTCTACTGAATCTGGTTTAATAATCTTACCCTTAGGGTCTAGGTAGTTTTGTGCCGCATTAATATCACGCTTTGTGCTTAGAACCCTTAACTCCGAGTCTTGTGCTTTTCTCTTTTTAGAAGCCTTAACCTGTACTACGTCTAACGATCTATCCTCTTTAGTTCTTTGATCTAACCCTTGATCTAATTGATCCATGAATTCTAAAGCAGTTAAAGGCGATTTTTTTAATTCTAAAGCTGTTTGGAGTTTATCCATAAAAGCTTTATCATTCTTTAAAGTTTGTAGCCCTTCCGCATAAATAGACTCAGTTAACATGCTAAATAGAGACTGTGAACGTTTCTCGCCTGCTTTATAATATTTTTTTAATTTCTCTTTGTCGAGTTTAGTTATTGTATAAACTGGTTTATTAAAAGTATAAGGCCTACCGTCTGGTTTTAACTTTCTAGTAGGAGTAAGTCCAGTTTTCTTATAATTTATAAGACCACTAGCTATATTAGAAGCTCTACCTAATCTACGTTTTATTGTTGCAACTGGCATCGCCCCTATCAATCCTTGATCTATTACTTTATCAACAAAGTTATTATAAGCATCACTTCCAAATTTACCTACAAGCTCACGCATTCTTTGCATGATAGATTTATCTTTTGTTCCTGCTATAATTCCCTGTGCAACTTTCCCTGGATTGGTACTAGTGGTTAATCCACTTATAATTTCTTTTGCTAACCCAGTTGTTTGACCATCTTTGTCTACACCACCAATCATTTCGCCAGCAGCATTTTCAGTAATAGTTTTCTTAACTATTGGCAGGGAAGTAGCGTATTTTTTCTTTCTCCCTGTATCTACTTTCTGAGTTTCATCAAAATCTTTTTGTCTATCTGCTGTAGGTTCAAACCCTTTTTCAGTTAAAACATCTTGACTAACTTGTTTACCTGTCCTAGCTTTTTCTTTAACTAATTTATCACCTACTCTAGGCCCTATTGCTTTATCTAAATAAGTAGTAACTGAAGCCTTATTAGGGTCTACAGTTCTCATTATATCTGCGAACTCCTTATTTATAAGACTTAAGGCCTCTTTCCCCTGAGTGGTTAAACCACCTTGTTCATTATATAATTGAAAAGGAACATTTCGTTCTGCAGCCCATCTTTGTAAAGCATCTATACTAGCCGCAGTATATTGTTCGGTTAATGCAAGAACATCAGCTGTATTTTTATCTTTCTTATAATCTTTGGTGAGCTCATTTAATTTTTTACTATCTTTTACTATAGCTTCTTCTGGATCTTTAACTCCTTTTCTAGCCCCTACTGTAGAAGTAGCCCCAGGACCGCTTTTAATATATTTTCTTTTTACTAAATCTCCAGTCGCACCTTCACTAAACATCGTTTGTTGTGCTTTAGTAAATTCACCCTTTTTAATGCTTCTATTAAAATCTTTTATAAAATTATAAACATCTTTTCCATCATCAAATCTAATATTACCAAACCCTAATGATTGCCAAACTCGCCTAAACATATCAGAAACTGGCGCCCAAAATCCATCAAATTCTGCTTCTGAAATAGCGCCATCTAATATTGCTTCAGAAAATAAAGTTAAAACCTCTTCTGCTTGTTGTTCTGTAGTTACTTGAGGATCATCTATATATTGTTGTAATCGTTTTTTAAATTCTGAATTTTTCATTAATTCAGGATTGGCCTTACTTAAATACTCTACAAGTTTATTACCTAGATTTATAGCAGTTCCTTTACTGTTTTTTACTGTTTGCCAAAGTACTGCATGTAAAAATTCATGAGCCGCTGTATTAATTGCTCCATCTTTTAATATCTCTTGTTCATTAAGTAAAATAACTTGTTGATCTCCTTGTTGTAAAATAGTACCATAATTAGTACTCATTCCTTTAGAAGCCGCAATCTTCCACCCTTCTTGTTTTAATTTTTCTATTTGATTGTCTACGCCTTTAGCATTTTTGCTTTTAATTATTTTAACATTAGCCTTGCTGTTAGCATTAATAATTTGAGCAACATTACCTACTTGTTTTAAATAATCCTCTCTACCTTGTGCGTCATCAATAATACCTTTTATTTCTCCTGATACGATTGCTAGTTCTAAAAGCTCTGGTCCACTAAGGTCTTTATTATCAGTTTTTTTAATACTCTCTGCTAATTTAGACTGTTGTAATAACAATCTAAGCAGTCTAGGCTTAGTTCTGCCATCAATTGTGTTTGGAATCTTCATACCTTGATTCCTATAGTTAGATATTGTATTTAATTGCCTATTACCTTCTTCTTTAGATAGTTGGCCTTTAGCTACACGCCTTCTAATTAAATCATTTATTTCATTGAATGTTCTTTCTGTATTTACCCATGTAGGCGCTATTTCACTTAAATTAAATCTATCAGCCATCATTAAGGCCATATTATTTAATTCAATAGTTGATTGATTTACTACTACACCAGCTCCAAATAAAAACTTACCAGTTCTATATCCTACCTTAGCTCCATGCTCATCAAACTCCGCATTACTTACAGCCTCCATAATATTACCACTAGTTTGAAATCTAACATTCGCATCAGATACTAATCCCTGTGATCCCTCTGTTAAATATTCAGTAATTCCAGCTAATTCTCTTTTTAATGCTAATCCAGGTAATTGAGTAATAAAGCTTCTGAATTGTCCTCTCATTAACGAAGCTATTGTTTTAGTCCCAGCCGTACCTAGACCCACCATTGTACTAAGTGAAAATCTTTCCATACCAAACTGTAGACCAGTACTTAAAAGATTCTCAAACATATTTACAGATTCTGGATCTTCCAATTCTGCTAAGTAATCTTCTTTAGTAGGCTGATAGTCTTCTCCTTTACGCGCTCTGATTTTTGAATCAATAGTAGCCCATACATCACCAGCCATAGTTTGAGAAATAATATCTACACTAGCTATTGCGTCTAATACTCCACCAACTGCCACAGCATAAGGATTTCTTGTTGCCTTTAAGGCCATACCGCCACCCATAATAACCATATTGGACTGATCCAACACACGTCTAACATCGGAAAAGAAATCAGTTGCATCAGGGTCTATTTCGCTTAACAAACTTAAAGTTTGATTATTTTTCATCCTTTGCTCTACTCCTTTTATAACCTCTTTGCCTGTTTCAGCTAGATCTTCAGATGTAATATCAACTATATCTTTTAATGTAGCATCAGAACTTCTCTTCCCTATACGTTTCCATATTTGTAATGGTAGTTTAAGATCTCTAGAATCTTTTACAATCTTTTGATCTGCCTCAGATAATGAATTCCAATATTCTTCATCCTCCATCATATCCCTTATTTCGGCTATTGTTTTATTTTCTAAACCTAATCTTTTCCAATGTGGTATTAATTCTTGTACTTGGGTATTTGCTCTTGCCCCACGTTGCCAACTTTTAATATCGTGAGCTTGTTTCCACCCTTGCAAACCACTTTTAGCTTTGGTATAAGCACCATATAAAGTTTCTTGAGCTTTCCACCAATTAGTACTTATTTTTCCTTCTGCTAAATCTTTATCAAGATCAAATAAAAAATTAGTTTTAGTTCTTCCAAAGGGTACATATAAATCTTTTAGTACTTGATGAGCAGCAAATTCATATTGTAATGCTCTACTATTATAATCTCCATTTGTAAGAATTAACTCATTCCATCTGTTTTTCTGCCAAGTATCGTATTCATTTTGTGCAGTTTCTATACCTTCTGGAGTAGTTAATTGATCTTTATATTTTTCTAAAGTATCAACAAATTTTGATTTTGATTCATTAGCTAAAATAGTATTAGAATTAGCAAATATTTTAGCTATAATAGGATCTTTTCTTATAAGGCCTTGAATTTCTTCAATACTAGCTGCAGCAAATTCCTCCCATGTAGCATAGTCTCCAAACTTTTCATTAGTTAGAATAGTATCTTTTATATATTTATAAGCCTCTGGGTCTACCTCAAACCATCTATCTAAATCATCTAATTCACTTATATCTATTGCAATATTTCCTTCAGTATCAAATATAGCACCTATTATTGGGTCTTCATCTTCATGGAAATGACGCTCATCCCATGCCTCTAATTGAGCCATTTCTTCGTTACTAATTAGATCACTTTCACGATTAATTATATTATATAATTTATCTTCATCTGCCATACCCTCACCACCAGCTGCTTCTATTAAACGTTTGGTTTCAGCATCATATATTTTTTTTCTTTTACGAATATCCTCTATTGTATCATCAGTAGGTACATCTGTAAATTCTAATTCTCTATCTTTACTAATTAAAAGATCAGGCGCTTTGTCCGCCGCCTCATTTATAGCCTTAGTAGTTGCATCTACATTTATTAATGTTACTGCGCTTTTATCTAAACCAAATAAATCTGCAGTTACTGGTGATGTCACTCTATCACCTTCTGTATCCATTATAGGATTTTCTTGAATTTCAGTTATACTATTTACCGCGTCTACAGACTGTCTATAAAACTCACTTTCTTCTGGGTTGTCAGGAGAATAACCAACAGGGTTTGTGGGTGAAACCTCAGGCAACTCTACCTCGCCAATATTTGTATTAGCATCTGCACTGGGTGTAACAGGGTCTTCTTGTACTTCTACCTTATTATCTTCGCCAGTAAATAAATTATTTAAATCATCTGCTTTTGCAGACTTCTCTTTTTTATCTATTTGAGTCTGTTCTAATTCTTCATCAAATACATTATTTAAGGCCACTTCTGCTCCCTGATCTTGTAGGACTTGTGCAGTTTTATTCCCCATAATATAATATTACTTGTATTCTTTTAATAATTTTTCTAATTCAGGATCTAACTTTTCAGGAATATTTCTAATTCCTTTTGGTAACATTTGATAATAAACATTCATACCCGCTTGCCACTTATTTATTCCTAAATTTTTAATATAAAATTCTGGTATAGGCATATTATTTTTATTTAAAAAATCAATCATATCCCTACCTTTTTTGTTTTTGTCTGTTAATTCTTCTTTAACTAGACTTGGTTCTTCCGAAGCTGTATTTTCTTGAAGTTTAGTATCTAAATTCTTTCCAAGTATTTTATCCATAAACCAGGCTTTTTGTGAATTTAATAAACTAATATTTCCACCTCCTATAGTATTAAATTTAAATCTATTACCCATAAATCCGGCTTTTTCTACAGGACTTAAGCTCTCATAATAAGCTTTCTCCCATTCGCCTGCCTCTTCAAAAAATCCTACTGGTAAATCTGTTCCTAAATTATTAACAGCATAGTTATATAATACTGGTGGATTACCACTACCTGATGCAAAAAGCCCCTCTACTTCTTGACTTACAGAACTTTTATATGCTAAGTTTCTATTAATAGCTTCTGTATTAATAAATTTTAAGTTATTTCTTTTTAACTTATTATCATTTACTTCAAATGTAGTAAGTTGTAATGCTGTATCTTCTTCTTTTTCAGGATCCACTATAACCTTACCCCCTAAAAAATATTGAGGTTGTAAAGATGATTCTTTAGTTACACCAGCTTGTTCCCATGCATTACCCACTTGCATACCTGCTTGCGCCTCACTTACAAATAAACGTAGTAACTCACCATTGTCTACTTGAGTAGAATCTACTTCTCCGTTTATAGTATAAAAAGCTCTACCAGTTAGTGGATCTCTCTCTACATTTTTACCGGCTAATATATCATCCATAACATATGGTTTATTATGTAAATATTTTTTAAACCATTTACTATCAATAGCCACATTAACTTTTTGTTCAAATATAGATTGATCATCTCCGCTAGCGTCTTTTTCAAATCTAAATCCTTTATCTACTTTAACATCAGGAGTTTGATCAAAACCATTAGCCCATGCCATAGATTGCCACATACTATAATCTTTTTCTCGCAGATTATTCCCATTAAATCTATAGCTATCAATTCTAGATAAAAAAGTAGGTAAATTATCAGGCGATACTTCTTCAGTACTTACCATTAAATTTCCACCAAGTTGTTCTAATTTATCTAATCTTTGAAAATAATCTTGATTTTCTTGCTTATACTGTTTTATTTGTTCTTGTGTTAAGTTTTGAGCATTACTTTTTAATTGAGTTTCTCTCCATATAACACCACCATCTCTCTGAGCCTCTTCTTTAAAAGCACCCATAATTTTTTCACTTAATTTAGGATCTTTAAATGCATTAGTAAATTTTGGTGAATGGTTTGCTTTTTGATTTAATAAACTTATATCAGTAATAAAATCAGATTCAGTAACTTTTCTATTAGTAGCTATAGAGGCTAATCTTCTTTGAGTAGAGTTATGGGCTTGTAATATTTTCTTTTGTAAATCTTCCATTATGAATTTATTTTAAAATTTGCTGTATTTCCAGCGCCTATAGTACTAGTCGCAATACCTCCTACTGCACCAGCAACTGATCCCCAGGCATTAACCCCAGCGATTCTAGCATCGTTTTCTTGTTTAGCAAATCCTTGATACATTCCTGTATAGCGTGCAATATCCGCATTACTCCTTGCTTCTTGTGCTTGAAATTGAAACACCTCTCCTTGTGCTGCAGCATCTTGTGCTCGTTCTCCCTGCTCTATAGATAAATCTTGATACCTTTCTGTTGCGGCTACTCTGGCGCCAATAGCATGCTGTTCACCTTGAGCTTTTAATTGTGCATTTTGTGCTTCTTGTTTTTCTATAGTTGCAGCAACACCCTGTTTAGATTTTAATGCAGCCATTGCTAATGCAGTAGCACCACCAGCACTAGCTCCAGTTTGTTCTAATGTATCTAATGTATTAGCCAATGCTATATCAGCCTCTTCAGCTTGCATTTCTGCAGCAGCAGTGGATACTTGTAAATTTTCAAATGGGTTAGTTATTTGCCCCGCTAAATCGCTAGCTAAAGATGTAAGATCTGTGATCCCAGCATAAGGATTAGTTATTTCTTGTCTATCCCTAATGGCGTTATTCATTTCAGTTTCTGCCTTGTTTTTGGCCGTTCTTGCTTTGTCTGCTGCTTTTTTTGCTTTTGCATCCGCTACTGCGCCTGCTCCAATTGCCACCGCGGTACCGACTACTGCCGTTATTGCTGCCATATTATTATATTTTTTTTGCTATTTCATAAGAAGGATTTTCATCTACTGTATATCCTAATTTTTTATGTGTTTCTATTAAGGGTCTACTCCTTCCTATACTAAGTATAACTTCATTACCATTAATTTTAGCTATTTCTTCTAAGCTATTTATTAATAATTCTAATGCTTTTTTTCTATCCTTTTCTCTATAATTCTTATTAGATACGATCCATTCAATCCACCCAACTTTAGAATTAGTTACATATAAAAACCCTGCTACAACAGGAGTATTTCCTTTTTCTACTATTAAACCACCTGTCCCATTATTTGGTAACATTGCTTTAGTGGGGTGGTGGACCCATTCGGGCCACATTTTCCACATTTCAACTAGAGTATTCCAATCAGATTCCTCTAGTTTTCTAATATTTAATTTCATATAATTTATCTTAAATTGAACTGACTACCTACAGCAAACAATTCTTTAGGACCACCAGGATCTGTTGTTGTATCTGTTTGTAGTTTAACTGTAGCATAAAAAGCTTTTACTCCAGTTGATTGAGCCCCTTCAAATATTACTTCTTGAGCTCTAGCAGCCGAATTATTTTTTAATGCTGCATAATATGTATTTTGTTTTCTATCAAACCCTGCTCTATAAGGAATTTGAGTGGAAGGATCTACATAATACCCTTCATCATAACTATAAATTCTACTAACTGTGTCTGTATAAGATACATCCCCTAATGCCGGTTGTTGCGGATTAGAATCTACACCTGTTACATCTGATATAAAACTACTATCTATTACTTCCCATCCATTGCTACCCTCATAACTAACTGTTTTGAAAGTTTTCATCATAGTAGGTTGAGGATTGAATACAAATGTTGCGCTAGAAGCAGTTGTAGTACCATAGAATTGATTATAATTACTAGTAGCATAGTGTTGCCATAAAGCATTATTTTGCCACGTATAGAACTGTCCTAAACAACTAGTAGTAATTTGTGGAATATAACTAAAAAAGCTAGTCCACCCATTAACTAATTCATCAAAAGATAATGTAACTGAAGGATTTCCTAATGTTAATATATAGGCTTTATTATATATATCATAACCACCTATTATATCTCCTCCTTGAGCTAATGTATCTCTAAAGTAATCTATCATTCCAAAATTAGAAATCTCTGTTATTCCATTAGATCCTAATTTTAATACTGCCGATCTATCTTTATCAACCCAATATTTATTATATCCATATACTGCAAAAGACTCTGGATCTTGCGATATTCCAAAGTTACCTTCAAATGGAGTAACCTTACCTATAACTACATTAGAAGAAGTTTGTATCGGTTGACCTTCAGCTGTATAAATAGCATCTTTGTCTATCAATGCTCTATTAACCTTCTTCTCTTGAAATATTATTAAGTTGGTATTTTCTGAATAAAGTTTTTGTATACTACCACTTACTGGGTCTACACCTCGAGTTATATCTTCACCAATAGGAAATTGATTTGTATTATTAATACCTGTTCTAGTATTAATAACCCCAGAATATATTAAAGCATTAGAACGAGTTTGTTGCTGTGCTTCTTCTTCTACAATATAAGCCTTAACTCCAAGATCAGTTATAGTATTATTATAACCACCTCTAATTCTAGCTTCTTCTATATACCAATCTTCATTTTTATTAGGAGTTATATAACCACTAGTAGCCGATCTAGCTGCTGTATTAGCTGCCGCTGTACCTGTAGTTAACCCATTTGTACCAGCTGTAGTACTACCTTCACCGTTCTGAACATAGTTCTTTAATCTCTTTAACCAAAAGGTGTTAAAATATGATAGTTCTATAGTAGTAGCCATATATTATTATTACTTGTTTTTAATCATTATTACAGTGGACCGGTACATGCTGTACATGCACTTCCACCACTACCCGTAGTTACATCCCAATATTCTACTTTAAAGGTACAATTTCCTGCAAATGAAGTACATCCAGGTCCATGCACACGTGTATTTCTTACGACATATTCTCCTGGTGTATCAAAGTAATAAGTAGTGCTTGCTGTTGCGCTTCCAGCTCCACTTACTTCCATTAAATTATGATTACCTACTGTCCCGCCAGGACTAGTTGGAGAATTTACTGCTGCACCTCCACAAGAAGCACAGGGTTGTGCTAATTCCCAATTTGATGCAGCACTGGTCCTATATAATATCGTATAATTAGTGCTAAAATCAGTAGATGAAGCTGTAACTGCTTTAACTAAATTTACTTTTATAGCCATAACTCCTTGAGTTAATGCACCCGTTGTAAATGTTCTAGCTGGTATACATGCAGTACCTAGGCTTGCATTTGCTATTGCTTTTACATTATAATATCTTACACCTAAATTAGAATAGTTGGTATATGCCCCTACACTTACGCCAGGAGTTCCCTCTATATCACTACTTAAAAATGCATCAGTTTTACTACCAGTTGTAGCTACTGTAGTGGTATTAGCTATATATTGACTAGCTCCAAAAAATACCTCTAAAGGTTTACCAGTTCCAGTATAACATGATGTATCATTACTACTATACCAAGCAGCATAATCTTCAAAACAAATAGCTTGATCAGTATCTGGAGTTCCAATTACTATATCAATATCACATGTAGTACTTAGGCTGCCTGTTGAACTAGTACAGCTGTCAGCAGCATCTGTTAATGTCGCTTCTAATGTATATGTTCCATTAAGTATTGTTCCAGTTTTAGATACTACACCAGATTGATCAATACTCCATACAGCTGTGGAGCCTGCTGGTTTAGCTGTTTCCGCTATAGTCCAACATAATTCTTGTTGATCATTAGCTGTATCTGCTGATCCATTTTTACCACTGAATGTACCAAAAACTGTAGCATTGGTATCAAAACCACTTGTACTTGCGCCACAAGTTTTAGCTCCTTCGGTAGCACTATTAAATGCTAAAGTATCTGGAGCTTCATTATTTAAAGTAATTGTTATAACATTATTTAACTCATCTATGTAGGTTCCAGTAGAATAACTAGTTTGAAAAGATAAAGTCCATGTTAATGGTTTAGTTGCGGTTGCAGCTCCATACCAAAATAATTGGTTGGTCTTTATTCTAAAATCTTTCTTTGCTACTCCAGCAGGATCATTTTCTAATATAAATAATGCAGTCCCTGAAGTAACGTCGGTTGGAGGATCTGTAGAGGCTATTACACTTGTTATAGTAGGTATTTCATCTAATGTTAAAATATTCCCAGCTGAATCTAAAAAGTTTAATCCACTCATTACGGCAGTACCTATAGCATAATCTTCGTCTACATTACCAGTACTATCACTAACAAGACTTACACCAGCATAATCAACAGTTACTTCTCTATTTAATGTTATAAAGTTTCCAGAAGTTGAAGTTTCCCAAAATATTTCTAATAAACTTTCTACAGGAGCAGTTTCCGAAACACTTAAATAAGGCTGCATACATCGAAGAGCAGTCCCAGTTGTTACAGCGGTAACTTGTGCGCCTAAGGTAGTTAGAACATTAGGGTCTAGATTAGGTTGAGATTCTTGAGAACCTACTTTTATTGCCGCTACTAATGGATTTTGTTCTTGATTATATAAACTGGATACAGCCCCTGTTGTTCCCCAAGGATTAGCACCAGACGCTTCATCAAATGCAGCAGCCGCAATATTATCTTGAAAAAATCCTGTAGCTAATTCTAAGCCGCTTTGCCCTGCAGGACCTACAGCTACAACTTCATCTGGTATTCTTCCTGGGAAATATTGAGCATTCCATGGGTCTTCTCTAGTATCCCAATATTCACCAGCCGCGCCTTTATTGTTAATAGGTGGGTTATTTACTCTACCATATAACAAAACTGAAGAAGAAAATTCTGTTTGTAATGGTCCAACTTCATTTAAGTCACGCGGAATTTTATTTATATTATCAGATAATACACATGCAAATGCAACCCTTCCCCTATCTATATTTTGTGTTACTGGGTACCCATTTATAAAACCTGGTAAATAAGTATTATAATATTCTTGTTCTTGTTGTTTTACTGCAAATTTATACGATTGCCATCCCAATACATTAGGTGGATTAACAGTAATGGTTATTTTAGCACTACTTCCAGTACCGCCAGCCACAGTTAATTCAGTTCCATCTACATAACCACTACCACGATTCGTTATAGTAATACCACCAATTGGGCCTGTTGCCCCTCCTCCTGTTATACTTTCTACAGTAAATGCAAATCCCGATCCTAATCCAATAGCCGCGGTTGTACATGCATCTCCAACTGTATATCCTGTTCCTGCAGTAGTAATAGAAAAAGCATCAACTTCTGTATCAGAATAAGATTTATATAAACCAGGTTCACCAGTTTGCTCATTTTTAGTTGTTTGTGTTATACCATTATTTACTTTAATTCTTAAAACATTCCCTAGCCATTCATAAGTTGATAATCCATTATCTATATCAACATCATCCCAAGTTTTATATGGAACATATATTGTTGAACCAGCAGTATTTGGGGTATCATCATTTTTAGATAATACTACACTAGACTGTCTTCCGTATCTATCCGATAAGATAAATCCTACTTGATAGTTTCTATTTTGTTTTATAGAATGATTAGGATATTGCGCGTAATTATCATAAGCTAAAGATTTATCAGCTAAAATAACTTCATAATCTATAGGTGGTGGTGGTGTATGATTTTCTACAAAATTCCCATAAGTTATTCTATTACCAATTAATTCTTGTGCTAAAGCTTTTATTGGTGTTTTATCATAAACTCTAGTATTCTGACTAGTCGGTAATGTTTTATAAGGTTTAATTGATTTATAATCAAAAGTATAATACCATTCTGTAGTACTAGTAGAAGGTAAAGCCGTTATATATGATGATATACCGTCATTAATTGATATAGATTCTAATATTTTTATATTTATTTGGTCAGCTGCCTTATATAATATTTCAATTTCACTTACTTGGTAATCATCTATTAAACTAGTAACAGCTGCTGCAGCAGTTGCTCCCCCTAAAGGAAGAGGAATTTTAAGCGCAACGCTATCAATATTATTTTCCATCCATGCTACTATGCTTGAAGCATATGCATTAGTCATATCTTGTGTACTTTCATTTGGGCCATCGCCAAATATACCATGTTGTTTAGGTATAAAAGCAATTTGAGTAAAAGGTGCTGATAATGAATATTCATTATTAACAAATTTAAACCTGTAGCTAAATCTTACAAATTTTTCTTCTATTAAATCTGGGTCTCCAGTAAAATTAGAATCATAATCTGGGTTAGCTGAAATTGTTATATCATCATTTCCTGGTGAAACTACAGTTACAGCATGAGTTAATTGAATAACCATTGAAGTCCCAGGGGTTATAGTTTTAATATTTTGAATCCTAACATCATTAGCTACAGTTAAACTCATAGCTGTACTAATAATTAAATCTCCTACATTAGGAGTAGGTTGCGGCCCAGCTGTTGCTGCTGAGGCATTATTATATTTATAATCTATAGTTATATCACTACCTGCTGCTTTAGCCCCTGCGCTCATTGTGCTATCAATAGTGGTAACAAATCCATTATTACATTTAATAGGAGATACCGAGGTCATTGAAGGACGACTAAATGTTAATAAGGTATTGCTTGGCGCACTAGTTGGACTCATAATAAAATTATTATAAATCGTAACAACAGTACCAGTAATACCTATTACTTCCCATAATTCTTGGGCTCCTTGATTAGTAAATCCTGTGACTATATCTCCTACTTCAATTCCTGTAATAGCGGTCATTGTTAAATCATACCCTATTAACCCAGCAGCTCTAGCGCTGGCAAGTTGACCACTAATTGCATTTAAAATATTTTGATTTAATACTAAAGGTGTTTCATAAGGATAATATTTAGCTACAGATATTTGATCTTCATTTGTATAATAAGATATTCCATTAGCCATTGCTGCATCAACATCTATTCTTCTAGGTTGATTTCTATTATCTGTCCAAAATAATAATCCCTCTACTAAATTAGTACCTAATATTTTATAATCTTGATGAAAATTTAAAAAGCCACCTCTTACTAATAAGGTTAATACTTGAGTATTTGTATTATAAGAATGTATAGTATTAGCCCATCCAATAGTTAATTTATCCCCTGGACCTGATAATCCACCTCCAACTATAGTTACTGATTGACTAAGTGTTATAGTGGTTGCATTCATAGAAAGTACTACTGGATCAATAGTATAACCACCACCAGTAGATTCTTGTTGAAATACCATACCTACTTCAATTCCTAGTTCTTGAGGGTTTAATTGGGTTCCGCCTGGACCTTCAGTCCATAAAGTAATAGTACTAGCGCCTTGCAATGCCGAGCCACCATATACTACAATATCTCTAGGACATACACTATCACCAGAATAGCCAGCACTCATCATATATATAGTTGCATTAGCCTCATCAGTATATTGGCCAATTACTTTAGCGGTATAGCTAGTCCCATTCTTACCTGTATTAAGATAAGCTCTTTGTATATTACCAGGAATATTCTCAAATTCACCAACACTAGAGCCTTCTGATCTACTTATTTGTAGATTTTGTGCATCTCGATATTCGC
>Ga0098048_1000514_pt1 | contig 18365 bp, 8 predicted proteins | sample 13_taG_FD_75052 | JGI IMG/M metagenome (GOLD analysis project Ga0098048, IMG submission 75052) | Marine viral communities from the Subarctic Pacific Ocean - 13_ETSP_OMZ_AT15268 metaG | ecosystem: Environmental > Aquatic > Marine > Oceanic | place: Pacific Ocean | collected 2015-01-16 | reverse complement strand
TGCTGTACAATTTACATCATCTATAAAATTATTTACGACCCAGCCGCCTTTTTCTTGTACAATCTGGATTCCTGATTCTAATATATCTGCTTTATTTACAAAATTTGTATGATGTACAGATTCTTCTTCATCAATATTGATAGGAACAATGTGATAACTTCCTTTTGTTTTAACATTTTCAATTACTTTGTAATCAAACATTGCTTTTTCGCCATTATTAAATTCATTAAAAGTTTTTTTATCAATTTTAATATGCTTTTCAACTGTTGCTTTAATATTAGAGACTGAAGTTATGTTTCCTTCTTCGTCATAGTGTAAGTAAAACATTATATTTTCTCCTCTAGCCACTTAACTATATCATTTGACAAAAAACTATTTTCAACGTAATGCAATACACCCGACTGTTTGTATCCATTAATAATGATATCATTATTTCCAAAATCAACAGTTAGAAGTTCTGTCCATTTAGATGGCGGATTATATAAATTTTGTAAATGAGGTTTCATATGTGTAAACGCTAATGTACTATTATCTAAACAATATCCTTGCATATCTAATATTTTTAATGCTATTGCTGCACTAACATCAACACTACACCAGGCTTGAAAATCGTTAGGTGCATATTGTTTGTAAAATTCTCTCCAATGTTTCATTACTATATCAAGCAATACGAAAAATCCGTGTGTACTTTCTGATTTTGAAAATTGATATAGTCCTGTATATACATTTGGCAAATCGTTTGAATCAAATGTTTTCCTATAATATCGAGAAGTAATTAGTTCGTTACGATAAGTCTTAACATTTTTTGTAAATAATAAAGGAGGTGATTTTGTAAAATCTTGCCAAACTTTATTAATATTATCTAACACCAACATATCTACATCCATAACAACTGTATTTTCATAAGGTGTTATGTGGTAAACTTTCCAACGATTTTCAATTTTCCATTGTTTATTATTAGCACCATCTCCCCAAGGTATAGGTATAATTTTATCAAATACCTTTTGATACTCAGGAAGAACTTCGTCGTTAGTAATTAAACTTATATTGGTTCTAGGACTGTTAGCAAGAACACTTAACGCTAGTGCATACGCTTGTCTAATATAATCTGTTGTGTTATTATTTTGTGCAACAAGACAAATGCCGTTACTCATTAGCAAACTCCTTATCAATAAACTTGTCTAAACTAAACTTGTTCATAATATGAGTAGTAGCATCATCTAACTTAACAGCAAGATAATCATGATCTCTTTGTGTTAATAATTTTATACTACTATTGTTTGCATCTACTAGTACATCCTTATCAGTAGATACCCACATATCAGTAGGAATATCTAGAGGCCAGTTACTGTCTTCTACAAACCCTCGCATTGTATGTAATGCAATACTAAAAGCAAAATCATTTCTAAATTTTGTTTCAATAATATTATAAACTAATCTATAATAATTATAATTTTCTTTAATATGTTTTACTAAATCAAATACTGTTTTTGATGTATGACTCTTAGTAAAGTAAATTATTGTCGCCCAATACATTGGTACAGAATTATCACTAATTCTATCAAAACTTTTATAAGATTTACTAGTATTTACTAATTGATAATTCTTAGCAATCATGAAATCTTCTGACATGTTAAAACAAGTTAGTAATTTATCATTACTAATCAATAAATCAGTATCAAGAACTAATGTTTGTTCAAATACTGTAAGATCAAATGCACTATCTCTTGCACTGTTTTTCCAATCTAACTTGCCGTGATTTCCATGTATTCCATCATAAAATATTTTGCTAGATGGTATAGGAGCAGGGCTATATGTAACTACATCAATATATTTTTTATAAAACGGAAATTTTTTAATTAGGTGGGCTTTGTCATCAGTTATTAGTTGTACTGATAACCCTAGATATTTTTTTATACGTTTTGCACAATATATTGCTTGCTTTACATAATCAATTGTATTGTTATTAAAAGCAAATAAAACTACGCCTTTTTTCATAGACTAGTTAATCCTTCAACTGATCTGTTGTCTTTAATTTTTTTATAGTCATATAAGTATTTTCTAGATGCAAAAGTATAGACACCTAATAACTGTCTTGTAAATTCTTTTAGATTATTGACATCAAAAGGAATACTATTGTCATCTAACAAAACTGTTTCTCCTTGATCTAATTCTAGCAAACTTTGGCAGAAACTAATTAAATCCATAGTAACAGTTATTTTATGCCCATTAGTATAATGGACAAGATTATCTTGATACTGCTTTAAAAAAATACGTTTTTGGTTGTTTTGTGTTTCTAAAAAGTTAGAAAATTCTAGAGCTTTTTCCAGTCGTTCATCCATGGGATCTCCTTGTATATACTGTTATAGTATATACTAAAACTAAGTGTTTGTCAAGAGTTAATTAGAAAGTATTTGAGCCGCCAGTAGCTACACTAGGTGATGTAACTTCAACGTTTGAGCCTGTAGCACGTCTAACAGTAATAGCACTTGTTAGTGTACCTTTAACATTTTCGTCTTGTGGTGCGCCAGTTCCTGTTTGGTCGCCTGCATCATCATCTCTAAATACTACACGTACTCTAATACCATTAGTAATATAGCGTATAAAGATTTGATAATCGTTTTCTGCGTACGGATTTGTACCGCCATCTTGGAAAATTTTTACTTCAGTGCCGTTTGTGTTTAAATCGTACATACCTGTATTAGTAATTGTTCCTTGATTGCCGCCACCATCTGCGTATGCACTTGTATAGTTTATACTTACATTTTTAGCATCGTTTACTAGGCTTTTCCAATCTAGTGTTTTAGCTTCAGAACCAGTATAAGATAAAGACGAATTAATACTAACCACTCCGCCGGCATTCCAAAATGCTTTAAATTCGTTTGCACTTCCCCATGTCAACTGTACATCATGTTGTTGTGTGCCATTCCATCCGCCTGATTTATTTGCTGTTCTTGCTGTACTAAGTGTACTTTGTGCCGTTGCCATTGTAAATCTATTTGATGTTACTGTAGCTAATGCCGTTTCAAATTCGTTATGAATATCAGCTGTAATGCCTGTGTCCGTATCAACTGTTGTTAGTGCTACAGCACTATTAGTTTGGTGTGCGCTTGCTTTGCGAATATCACCTCTTAAACTGTTCCATTGTGATGCTGTAATCGTTGAACCTACAGTTACCGACGGTGCTGATATACCAACATTATATCCCGATGAACTATTACCACTTCCTGTTGGGGTTCCCATTACTGTGTTTATACCGCTTCTTAATGTGGTATAATGTGTTTCATTAATACTTGAGCCTACTGATACAGCCATTATTTGTCCTTCTTTTAAACTACGTACTTATTTATACTTTTAAGACACACTCGATTAATTTTTCTGACTCGTCCTGGCTTGATTCTAGAGCAATTCCTACTAATGCTGTTGATGCTATAGTAGTGCAAACACCATCTTCCCAAGCATATACCGGTTGTCCTTTTGAAACTGGTCCAGATACTCTTACTGGAACACGCCCTTTAAGACCAATTGCTTGACCGTCACAATCGCTATTCATTAAATATGCAGGCTCTGCAGATATAACTCCAATTGCCATGCAACTTGCTTTACATGCTGTAGCTTCTGCTTCGCCGCCGACACACATTGCTGTGCCTGTTGGATAATCTTGATCCGTTACATAAACTTCTGCTAAGTCAGCATATCTTGCACTTGTTGCTGTTCCTTGGAAAAGTACAGCATTTAAATTTCCTGAACCATCTCTTACAGCTATAGTATTACCAGTACCTGTTCCGCTTGAGTCTACTGATCCTACTCTAGTATTTCCGTTTACAATAAGAGCACTTGCTTTTTCTGAAATTCCATAATAATTTCCGGCATATACATCATCAAATGGTGCTGCTGTAGAACCTATGTCTATACTTCTATAAACAGTTGGACCTGTACTTTGTATACCAGGTAAAATATTTCCTGGACGGATATCTACAACATTTACGTTTGCTCCGCCGGATTCTTTTACTCTAAATTTAATTTCGTCACCTTGTGTATTCTGTATTACGCCTTCGTTATCATTCTCGATAAACAATTTTAAATCTAATCCTGCACCAATTGCAATACCTGCATCAGTTTGGAAGTTTGTTATTTCTGTGAATACTGTTGGCGCACCAGGATTAGCTGTAACATAATTACTAGCAGAAATTCCATTAAGTTTTAATGCGTTAGATGCTGTTCCGTGGAATTGATGATCAGTGCTTGTAACACCTGCTGTAGCACTTTGCGTATTTTTAAGTGTAACACCTTGGCGTACTACATCAAATCCTGAAATTGCGTTTTGTGCATCAGTTGAGTCGATTGTAAATTCTACTGGGCTTATTAAGAATTGTACATCATCGTTAACTGTTGCTGCAATTACACTTCTACTAATTGATCCAGTATCAAGTACTGTTTTACTTTGCATTTGTGTAATGCCTGTACCTGCATCTTGTGGACCTACAAGTACAAAATCTGTGCCGTTATATGCATATAACTGTTGGTTAGTCGTATCCCACCAAAAATCACCAGTTGATAAACCTGCTGGTGCAGTAGCACTAATTTCAGCGCCGCCTGTTGTGCGCCATTTGCCACCATCATAAAATTTTAATTTGCTATTTGCTGTATCAAACCATATTTGGCCTTGTATAGCCCTTGGTGGTTGATTTGCTCCTGCAAAGTTTTCTAAAAGAAATACAAAGTTTTCGTTTTGTATCTCACCGTACCCTGCATAATTCTTACCAACTAACTTAATGTCGGTTGTTTGGTCAATAGTACCGTCTTGTACTATTGTAAGCTGGGTAGTATCATATTTGTTTATTGTGTACGCCATGTTTCAGTTCCTTGTTACAAGTATTTATCAGATCCTTACGGATATGCTATTGTGGAATTCCAAGTCCACACTCCTGCTGTTATTGTGAATGTCATTGTAAATCTAGATGGATCTAGTGCCACCGTACCTGTAGCTGGATTAATGAATGCTATATCTTGTATAACTGATTCATTTTGTGTTCCTGCTGAATCAACTGAAATAGTTGATTTTTGTAAAACCCCAGTAGCATTTGGCGAAGTAGATACAGTAATTTGAATTCCTGAAATTGTACTGGCCGCATATGATGTACAATGTATTTTAGCAACTTTTCCATTTGCTGCTGCTGAAGCAGGATATACTGATTCTATAACAGCTTTTACATCGTTTATTGGTCCGTCGCCTACGCCGGGTGCATTTGGTGATGTAAATCCTGTAATATCTAGAGCCAATGACATTGGTTCGAATGCAATTTGTGTATCTACATACAATTTATTAGTTACATCAGTGTTTCCTGTTGGTGTTGCTACTCCGGTAATCTTTTGTGTGTTTATTGTTATATCGCCTGTGGAGCTAATATTTAATGCTCCTGGCGAACTAATACTTCCAACTGCTGCGTTACCACTTACAGTCACAGATGTTAGTGTACCAACATTTTGTAAAGAAGAATTTACAACTCCGCTACCTAATGTTGTCGCTGTAAGTACATTTGCATTTGAAATTCTAAAAGACTTTCCTAATTCTAAGTCTATATTTTGGTTTGATGTAAAGTTTCCAGTTGCGTTTCTCCAGATAAAGTCTTTACTACCGTTTAAACTATTAATTACAAATCCGCCGCCGTCAATTCCGGTATCATCTAACTCTGTTGAATCATCTGTAATTCCTAATTGTATCTGCGGATCTTGTACTCTTAATTCTGCTGAATTAATAATTGTGCTTGCGCCACCGATTGTTATGTTTCCGTCAATCGTTAAGTCGCCTGTGACCCTTGCATCTCCAGTTACATCTAATGTAACCGTTGGAGTGCTTTGAAAAATACCAAAACGTCCATTTAGTGTATCAAATGTTAACCCATCAATTTGATCCGATCCAACTTTTCTTCTGATAGCAAACGGTTGGTTCTGGTTGAGGATATCAATAACTGTTTTAGTATCATTTGCTGTGGTTTTAAACTGTCCGTAGGCAGTATCTCCTACACCAACTTTTACTCCAGGTAACCCTTTTACAAATAGTCCGCCATCCATTGTTTGGTCAACAATAACATTACTACTGTCTCTTTCGTTATTTCTAACAAAGTCAGTACTAGCAACCGATACACCTTGAGCATCTACTAAGTTTTCTGCTGTTGATGCAATTCCATTCCAACGGAAAGCAATGTTATCTCCATTATCTGCTGTATAAAGCGGATTAAAGCCTACCTTGATTACTCTTCCTGCTGCATATGGTAATAGTACATCTTCAGTCCTCGGTGTAAATTCTTTTGCACTATGTATACCAATTAAGTTTCCTTGTATATATTGTGCTAGGACTGCTCTAGTTTGTCCTGATGTGTCAATCATTGTCACAGCTTCTAACAAAGTTTTTCCTTGTGTAGCTGTATAATTAGGTCCTACAGCAACAACATCGGTTCCATCAAAAAAGTATAATTTATTTTGCTCATTATCGATCCATAAATCACCTGCAACCATGTTAGGTTGTGAAGAGCTTATAATTGGACCGCCTGCAATTCTAAATGTTGTTCCGTTATAAATTTTTAAACGCTGATCTGAAGTGTCATACCAAAGTTGTCCTGCTATTGCATTTTCAGGGGAACTAGTACTTGCAAAACTTTCTGTTAATTTAATAAAGTTTTCATTAATATATTCACCAAAGCCTTTGTAATTTCTTCCTACAAGGGTTAGATCTGAAGATGTAGTATCAATTACTCCATCTTGTAATTCTACTAGGAGTGAGTCGTCTGTTTTGTTTAGTTTATAACTCATGATGTTACTCCTGTGTATATAATATAATTAACTGTTTGATATGGGTTCATTATATTTAAATCATCACCTACTGTCGGTGATAATATTCCACCACTTTTATCAATTGTTTGTGATAATTGATCAGCACCAGTTTGTATTGTACTTAATGATGCATCATCTGGTTTATCTCCGCCTCTACCGTCGACAGCTCTAATAGCTGTAAATTGAACACCGTTATCAGCTCTTAAATCATGCTCGTGTTCTGGTAAATTATTAACATCTATTGTAACATCGTCTGTTCCATCAACAGCACCCAATACACTTGAGTTAGAGTCTCTTGATCTAGTATCTGGAACTTCAACTGCCGGATTTGTGCCGCCCATAGTTAATGATCCTAATGGGAACCTTCCTCTTAGATCAGGTAGAGCAAAATTTCCTGCTGTTACTAATCCTTGTGCTTTGTAAGTAAATCCAATTAGTTGATATAAAGTATTGTATACACCTTGGCTTAGTTCTTGTCCATTACAAAAGAACCAACCTGTAGCTGTAGGTTCAATATTTCCTGCAAATGGCATAATACTTCCAATAGGTGTAAGTCCTGCAATATTCTGAAATAGTGTTCCTCTTGATATACGTCTTAGACCCGTACTAGATCCGCTAATTCTATCAATAATAAATTCATCGTTTGATAAACTATCAGTTACTTGTGGTTTTCCTGAAATGATTGTATTTTTAATTGATATATTAAAATCTTTTACAGCTCCACCTGTTTGTCCGTCAAATACGTTTTCAACAGTTTCAACATCGCCGGTTAATCTAAATGTTGTAGAACTTGTAAGTTTATCAGCACTTCCTGATTTACCACTTACACTGCCACTAACTGAACCTTCTAAAGATCCAATAAATGTAGTTGCATACATTTTACGCCATTTATTTGTAGGACTACCAATATTACGAGTGTTATTTAAATCTGGCATAATAAGTTCTGATTCAGTTGTATCAACTGTAAGATCATTATTACCTAAAGTAATACCTTTTTGTACAACAAGGTTTTCGCCAATGTTTAAAGATTTAGCAACGCCAATGCCACCTTTTACAATTAATGCTCCGTTGCTTATAGTTGTACTTTCGGTTACATCATTAGTTCTAATTATTCCACTTGTTAATAAATTCCCTGTAACATCTAATGCTTCGTCAGGTGCTTCGTTATTAATACCAACTCTTAAACTACTATCAACTCGAAGAACTGTTTTACTTGCGCCTGCATTACGCACACGCATATCAATATTTGATCCTTCAATATTATGTTGTATTATACCAGCACTTCCTTCAATGCCAATACCCATTTCTCCGTTAATGCCGTATGCAATACCAGTGTTGTTCTGAATGTTTAACGGATTAGTAGATGTTGATTCAACATCTCCTCTTAAAAAGTTTGCACTTGGAACAGCAAGATCATTTACAATTAAATTTTCTGCTTGTTCTGCAACTCCATAGAATTTTACATTGTTTACTCCGTCAGCATCAGTATCTCTGTTTGCTAAGTTAATGCCTGGCTTAATTGCTGTAAAGCCTTGCACTGTTGCTTTTGGAACAAAGTCGTCAAAAGCAACAATAGCAACAATATTTGCACTAACTTGAATTTCAATTACTGTGTATTCAACATTATCTTGTCCAACAATACTACTAGGTTTTGCACCTGTTGTTAATCCTTGACTAAATTCTGGACCTACTAATACCCAAGTTGAACCTGAAAACAAATATAATTGCTGTGATGCAGTGTCAACCCATAGATCACCGTCTGTTGCATCTGTCGGATCAGGTTGAGATGTACTCTTAGCTAAGCCGCCACTTGGTATCCAAGTAGTGCCATCGTAAACTAATAATTGTCCTGAAATACTATTATACCAAAGCTGACCTTGTATAGAATTACTAGGTTCAGTTGGACTTGCAAAATTTTCTAATAAGCGTAATAAGTCTTCAGCAATAACAGCGCCATAGCCAGTTGAGTTTCTTCCTGGAAAACTTAGGCTTGTTGTGTTATTAATTGTACCATCTTCAATAACAATAGGATCTTTTTCAGCACTATTTGTAAAATTAATCGTATATGCCATCTAATTATCCTTCGTTAAAACCAGTTAAACTTTGTACTCTAACTGTATAATCTATTTGTATAAGCCTGTTAAGTGACTTTTGTACAGGATGGAAAATAACATGTGTTAGTAATCTGCCAGTTCCTGATGCACTGTATGCTCTCAATCCTAATTCATCAAATACATATAAACTATTTTGATCTGCTGCTGTATCAAAAGCATCTTGTCCTGTAGGTTCACCATAATCTAATAAACATGTTACTAAGATATCAGTATAGTTTGTGCCGCTTACATGACGTGTTTCAATTTTATTTCTAGCAGGATCTAAATTGTTAACACTTCTATCATCTACAATCTTTGTAAATGTTTCGTTGTACAAACTTGCATTAGTACCAGTTGAATTTGGTGTTAGATATGTAATAATACCTGTAGGATCAACGCTAGTTCCGCCATTTCCAAACCCCATTTCATATATCCAACCTGTGCCAGCATTGCCTAAACTTTCAGCTAAACTAATACTCATATTTTCATAATGAATAGCGTTACGCTTGTCTATAATAACTTCGCCAGTTTCTGGATTATGTATTTTGATGTGACCTTGTAGTAGCACACCGCTTTGTTCGTTTAATTTATCTGTCATAGTTTATACCATCCTGCTGTTGTATTTATCGCGGCAAGTCAACTCTTGCTGCACGTAAGAATCTACTTATGTTAGAATCGCTATCTGCAAGTGCAGTACCTGGTTCTGTCCACTGTTGTCCTTGTTTTCTTACAACAATCACTTTTGTATTCTGTGTTGGAGTAGTTGTAAGTACTAGCTGATTACCGTTTACTGTAAATTCAGCTGATATTGTTTCGTCACCTTCAGGACTATCCTGAGAAACTGGTCCTGTTATTTCGTTAAAAATGTAATTGTTTATTGAATTTTTACGTAAACGCTTACCTGCAACAAAAACTTCAAATTCGTTTATATTATTAGGTGTAAAATCAAGTTCGTATGTCGACGATGTACCGTCTGCTGTAAATATTGTTGTTAATGTTTTATCTTTGTACGGCATAGAGTTTTTGCCTGAAATATTTAATACTACTGTATCAGCTGGATATATATTTTTAACACCTGTTCCTAAGGTTCCTCTTCTAAATTGACTTATTACATTTCCGTTACGTACAAAGTATTCAATTCTTTCACCGTCAATCATAATTATTGCTGGCTTTAGTGATCCTGCAACCGGTGACGGTAATGCTTCTCCATTAATTACCGTAATACTTTGATCGTATTGATACAAATCTTTTGCTAGTGTAACTTCTTCTTCATTGTTTATCCTAATGTAGTGTGTTCGGTTCAACATATCTTTAAACTGTGACCATCCAAATTTATTTTGTGTTTTACCAGCCGCAAAATGTACTACTTGGACTACATCATTTTCAGATATAGTTGATTTAATTTTAACATACTGTTTATTATCTGTTACAAAATAATCTACACTCGGAGTTAGTAATTGTCCATTAATTGATACCCATAAATATTGTGCATCAATAGCTTCTTGATTTAATTTTATAAGTCCATTATGTAGATGTATATATTTTTGGTATTCATCAGAGCCTGGAACTAAATTAATTCTGTCAATTACATCATAATTTATTGTTTGTATATCTTGATAATCATGATTATTAAATGTAAATATTTCAATTTCTGTGCCTTCAGCAATAGCTGTATCAAAATGTATTTGATTAGGAGTTTTTACAAATAGCCTTGACGCAGAATCTACATATCCAAATCTATACTCACCGTTGGTCATTACAAACACATCTAGTATGTCACCATCTTGCTGTTGCACTTCGCCTTTTAATCTAATAACAGTACCTGCTCCTACTATTAAGTTCCATTTTACAGTATCAAGTATAACACCGTTTAAGTAAACTTCTACATATCTGCTATCAAGTGAGCCAGGAGGGAATTGCCATTCCTCAATTTTATATTCTAATGTAGTTGCCTTAGTAATATATCTTTGATTATATCCTGCATTAAATATTTTATTTCCGGCTTTTACTAATGTTTTAAAATGCAATGGTTGCTGTACACTCGGAGTGGTTGTAATGTCATATGCTAAACTACTTCCGTCAGCTGTAATAGTTTCAACATTTACTTCACTAAAGTTTTTAACTAATAAATCGTCTTCAAAGAACACATATTTAATTTCAGAACCTGCTGTTGGAGGTATAGCAAACTTGATTAATGCATTGCCAGCAATGCCATCTGCTTTTTTACTTTTATTTACAACGTTTTCTATTGGAAGGCCGTTCATTGTAATAATATTTTGTAAGTTAGCTTTGTATCTTACATTTGTTATAAATGAAGTTGTACTTCCGTCAGCTACTATTGTATCAATATCAATAATTTTTGTTCCGCTTACGCCCAATGTTACAATATTTACTTTAGTATTTTCAGCTGGCGCACTTGCTAGTGTTATAGTGTTATTGTTAAAATCAATAGTATAGTCATTGTCTTCGCCAAGTTTTTGTATGTTTCCTGCTACCTTAACAAATACTGACTGAGTCGTTAAAGGCTTTGCTCCTATATCAAATGTAACTTTGCTACCATTACCATTATAATTTGTAGAAGCTACTTGGCTTCCTCCACCTTTAGGTCTTTCAAAAACTTTAATATCAACAGTATCTAATATCTGTCCTGGCACTTGTTCTTCAGGTCCAGCACTTGTAGTTGGAGTAACAAAACCGTCGCCATCAATTGTAATGTCTGCACTTTCTAATCCTGTTGCTGTAGAATAATTTAAACTGCCGCCTTGTATAATACTGTCGTATGTTTGCTCATTTGGTAGGAAAGTTCCATCACTAGTTGATTTTCTAAATATTACAACATCTGTATTTCCAAATGGCACAGCTTCTTCGTCAAATGCAACATAGTTTGTAACATCATAATCATCATCTGTTCTAGACCATGCTGTTTGCCCTGCACCTGTAATACTTTGTACTAATGCATTTGGATTTGTCTGCTGTGCTGTTCCAAAATTAGGATCATCAATTCTAACATTGTTTCTATAAACATGATATTCTACACCTGTTTCTAATGGCTTGCTAAAATTAAATAGTGTTGTACTATCACCTAATTCAAAAATTTCATCATTATAAGTATTATCATAACTATCCCAAGTTGATCCAAACCATGCATCTGAATCCCAACCTTGGCCTTGCGACATTCCAAAGCTCTTAACTTCTACGCCGCCGTAATCAATGCCTGTCATCAACTGGCTTAATTCTTTGCCTAATTGCCCTTGTTGTGGATTATATAAATTACTAATTCGATCTGCTGCTTGATATAGATCTGGAGAAAGTTTGTAATTAATAACAATTATATCGTTAGCATCTGGTTTATTTGTAAAAGATACTTGTCCATAATATCTTTCATAGCTTGCTGTAGTATCTAAGATATTAGTATAGGTATATTCGTTACTTAATTGTTCAATATTATTTCTAAATACACTTATATCAGTAATCTTTAAATCAATGGGCCAATTTAAATTAAATTCAAACTGAGATCCTGATGCTGTAAATGTTTGTGTTTGATCAATTTGCGTATATACATATGTTCCTGTAGTTCTATCAAAATTAAGTGTAGTAGTAATTCCTCTTACTGGATTATTACCTAGTTCTACACTGAAAGTTGCATCTCTGCCGCCATCTATAAGATTGCCGTTAACTGAGATTACAGGTGTGCTGTAATATCCGCTACCAGAAACAACTACATCAACCTTTGTTACATCTCCCTTTGTTCCTAAATATGTTTTTAGAACAGTGCCTGATCCACCGCCGCCGGTTAATGTTAACTCTGGAGGTGATGTATAACCTTGACCGCCATCAACTGGGGTTACGCTGACAATGCTATAGCTACTATTATCTAACCAATTTTTATTTGGATAAGTTTCTAGATCAGGAGTTGTTCCTACTAGTACATCATCAATAACTTTAATATTCTTTGGTAATATTTTACCTTCTATAGCATTATAAGATGCTGGTAAGTCAAAATCAGTTGTTACTGTTTTTGTAGGGTCTAAACCCTCATACGCACTTAGGTATTCTCTAATTTTTGTTGTAAACGGTTTAACTTCTTTAACATATGCTTCGTAACTTGGAAGGTTATCATTGTTAAATGTAATATCTTCACGTAACGAACCAACGTTATGTTTAGCTTTTATAAAACTAGTTTTAAACGCCCAATCTACGTATGTTTGTTCTGAAAATACATAACGCAAACTTGCAAAAAATAACTTATTAAATTCAACTAATAGTTCATCAATTAAAATATCATCTTTTATTGTGTTTAAAATAATTCTAAGTTCTTTAATTGGTTCACTGTCAAACACTTTAGTATCAAAACTAATTGTATCAAACCCGGTAAATGCTGCTTCTGAATCATATAACGTTTCGTTAAATTTAATTGTACCGTTTTGTCTACCAATAGTTTTATAATTTTGTGTATAATCTTCGCTATCGCTGGCTGATATTTTTTCAATTAACAGCCATCCGCCTGTGCCAATATTTGATATTTTTACAACACTTCCGACAGGATTATTTAAACTTGTTAATTCATAACTATTGTCAATAAGGTAATCAATGTCAGTTGCTTCATTATATCCTGTAGCATACCAATCAATATATTTCCAAAATAAAGATACATTATAAGATTGACTTTTTATTCTATTCCAGGCTCTATCTTCTCTTTGATAAAGAGCCCATTTACCTAGCAAAGTTTCATCAGCTTTAACTAATACAGAAAAATTTCGTACAGTTAAAATAGTACTTGAATCGTAATATGTTCCTTCTTGCAATACTGTTACAGATATTATTTTACCTGCTCCGTCAATTACTGGCAATAATTCTGCATCTGTACCTTTGCCTGCTATTGATATAGTAGGAGGATATCTGTATCCTTTACCAGGATTAATAATAGTTACATCTGTAATTTTTCCGTCTTTGATCACCGGAGATAGTACTGCTCTTTCAATTTTGTCTGTTCCAACTGTTGCAAGATCTGCTACTGTTTCTACTTCAACATCATATAAATTACTAGCTGTAGTTAATATCGGATCGTTTAACGATAATTTGCTTATATCTTTATCGTCAATAATTAAATTCTTTGTAAGAACAAGGTTTACACGCTCAATCACTTGTTTTAGTGCTTCGTTTTTGTTTTTAAACCAAGACTGTCGGGGTCTATTAAGTGAACCGTATTTTTCTCTGTCACTAAGTGTTGGATCTGGTACTATTCTCGATTGTGCATCATATCCAATTAAACTATCAAACCATTTTATAACAACATCTGGATTTGGTTGGCTGGTTTCAAGGCCTTCGCTAACAATTTGATATTGGTTATGAACATTTTGGTTTTGATTTTTAATTGTCCAAAATTGTATATTAATAGCAACATCTGTACCTTTTATCAAAGGTTCGCAGTTATATAATACAAATTTTTCTGGTGAAATAAGTGCAACAAATCTATGTCCTTTTGCTGCAGGATCAGTAATATATTGTGCAATTTCTCTAGTATCAATTTTTCTAAATTCAACATTAGGAACAATAGTTTTATCTGTTACCCAGAAATAATACATTGTTTTGAAAGTTTTTAAAATTTCATTGTATACTCGTCTTGTTGAATACGATGAATCTCCGTATAAACTTTTACCACTATATCCTTTAGAAAACCCAGTTTCAGTATCAGACTCTGCGTCCCAAGCACTTGGAAGTACATCTGATTCTACCCATTCGTAAACATTAATTGAATTTCCTTGAAATACTTTGTTCCAAGATTGTGTTGCATATTGAATACTACCTTGATAAGGATTAGTAAACTTGGCTGTTGTTAAGTTCCACCAAACTTCACCAACTTGTTTTGGTCCCCAAGCAGATGTTTGATCTTGTATTGCACTAATACTACTAGAAGTAGTATAAACTGCAGGATCAAAATATGTTTTATATGTAAGTTCTTGCTCCGCAGGTCCTGCTACTTTGCCTTGTATTGGATCTATGTAATCAAGATATGTAAGTAATTCGTTTTCTTTAATGTTATATAAAAATATTTTTTTAATTTTTTCTACATCAACTGTTTTGTTTGAAGACCTATATGTTTCCCACATCTTAACATCTTGATCTATTCTAAAATCAATAACTTGTCCTTGAGCATTTTCATCAACTTTAGTTTCTAATCCTGTATAAAAATGATTAAGTTTTGCTAGTATGTTTCTGCCAAACGTATTAACATCTGAATCTGGAATTTGAATAGTTTGTGCAAACAACATACCTGTTGGGGTTTTTTCGTATACAAATACTACGCCAACATCTTTTCTTTCTTCAACTATTTCTGTAAAAGAATTATCAAATCTAGTAGTATTAGAATCAAATGTAGTTGTTTCAGTTGAATCGGCATTTCTCGAAGTTACAAATAACTTATTTCCGTCATATTGCAACTCCCAACCAAATCTTTCAGCACGTTCATTGTTAGGACTTTGTAAATCTTGTAAGAATGTAAACACACCATTAACTTGATGATAGATCGAAACTTTACCTTGATCGGCATTGTAATCATCATTAAATGGTTCTGAAATTGCTATATACATGCCATCATCTGATATTGCTATTGCCTTTCCAAAGCCGCTAGTTTTATCTGGTGCTTGTATTTCTTGGCCTCTTTCCCAAAAGCTATTATTTTGCCGATATACAACAACTTGATTAGTTTTATCATTATCGTATAATGCATTAGCAATTAGTACATCACCGTTTTTATTAATATCAAATTCACTTCCGAAGGTCGAAAGTAACCCTTGATCAAGAACTGTACTTCCGTCAGTACTGTCGTTAATTACACTAGTGCCTGAAGAGTTTGGTATAAATCCAACATAGTCAATTAAATCATCTGTACTTGTCCAGTCAGTTGTATTAAATGTACCTGGTGCTAAATTAGTTTTTGCTACGTATAATACTCCTGTTCCGCTCACCGCAGGATTTTCTCTGTAAACAATATCGTTAGTAAAATAACTTATACTTTCGTTAAAGACACCTTTGTACTTTTTGTTTTTTGCATATTCCCATGTATATGTAATACCATTTTCAATGCCAGTCTTAATAAAATAAATTCTACCTGGTGAAGATTGTGTCTGCGTGCCTTCGGCATGCACCATTGTTCTATATAAGCCGTTACTAGTTTTTGCAATTTTAATATTGCTACCGAGTTTAAAGTTTGACTGTTGTTCAGGAACAGTATATGTACCAATTTCATCATATCTGCCCGGAGCAGATCTACTGTATACTGTGTATAGTCCTTGGTTAGTAAATCCACTTGGTGTTCCTGTTGATTCTGCCGGAATTCTATAAACTTGTTCCCAATCGTTGTTTATACTACTTGGCGGATTTGGTAATCTAGGAATACCTAAAACATTTCCTTCAGTATACATCCAATATTCAACTTCATTAATATTATCTTCTGCACTTAATGTAATAGGATTTCCGCTATCAAACACTAGCATTTTACCTATTCCGGCAGGTGTATACCCTAATGATGTAAATTGTATTTCGCCCATTACACGATCGGTTTGATAATTTACATCAGGATCACCTGGTGTGGCCAAGTATTCTATTTCTGCATTTTGTCCATAGTCGTCGCCAACACTAAATGTACCTACTAAATTTTTTACAAATATAGTGGCATTTAAACTGTTTCTTTGATAAAATGTTACTTCAGCTGTTGCTCCAGTTGTTAAATCACGAACTGTATCACCTACTCTTGGCTCAAAAGGATCATCTGCTGCATCTGTTTTAGTAAAGTCTAAATTAATGTATCCGTCCCATACGTCATAAACGTTTCTTGTTGTGTTTGTGGTTATAGAACTTAATCCTATTGTAGTTAGGTCTTTGAAGTCACCGGTTGTGTATTGCGGTAATTGGTTGACATAAACACTAACTGGATCACCCGGAGATATAGTATCACTAAGTGCTTTAGGAGCTCGCATTACATATAAGTTACTTGAGAAAGTAGAATTACTTCCACCTGCTCCAGGTAGCCCTCTATATGTTAACGTTCTTATATAACCAGTAAAAGTATTTTGACTACTAATATCAGTTGTTAAATAATCCAAACTCGAATAATAGTATCTACCAGTTGGAGTACTATCTGATATTAGATCCCAGTAAACTAATCCGGCGCCCTTGTCAATATTTGTTGTAGATGAAGTTGGTGTATACACCGGTGTGTCAATCCACCAATATCCACCCCAAACTGTTGAAGTGTTGACAGGGTCTACTGGTCCTTGTTTAACATATTCGCCGATAAAGTCGCCATCGTCTCTAAATAAACTATCGCTAGTATTAAACGTACCGTTTACATCTCTTAGATATATTAGTATTTCAGCACCTACTAATTTAGTATATTCAACTATACCAGTAGCAACCGGTGTTTGTAAAACATCTCCTATATCAACAGCGGTTGTACTACTACTAACATATAAAACTTCGTCAATTTTCTTTTGTATTGTATGTTCTTGACTTAAAAATGCATCTGTGATTACTGAATGACTTCCGTTGAAAGGTGCCCTTGATGTTAAAGCTGATAAGTCTTGGTTTCCGTATGTTACTGAATTCCATTGCAATCTTACCTGATCGTTTATTCCACTACCTTCATACAACGAAAACGGTGCTCGAACAAGTATATGGCTTGTTGGTAAACCATTAAATGCAAGTAAGTTATTATTAGGATCAATTGCATAATCTCCAACAAGCAATGTTGGAATAAAATCTGTGCTATTATTTTGCAAACCTGCAGCTTCAATATTTTCAACAACCGAACTAAAACTATTGAATACAATATTATCTTCTTCGCCTTCAATATCAATTTTGGCACGCCATAACCCTTGATCTTTTCCAACTATACTATTTTTAGGATAATCAACAGCTGATTGAAATGCTCCTGAATATTTTGTTTTTACATTTGAAGCATTAGGCGAACCGACTACAACATATTCACCGTCTGGACTTATTGCTAGGCCTGCTCCAAAACGCTGTCTATCGTTGCCAAACTTAAAAGGTTCGATAGTCTGTGTTAATATATATGTCAATGCATTAGTTGGTCTATTATATACATAAACCTTTCCGTCAGCGTCATCTGGTGTACTTACTAATAATGTAGTATTTCTGTCGTCAACAGCTATTGATGTTCCAAAGTTTGATCCATTGTTTATCCACTTACCAGTACGGAAAGTATGTGATGTAAAACTAGACGAGTTTGTTGGTATAGTTAAGTCAGGATCATCATATAACTGGAATGATGACGATGTAATAGTTCCGCCGACATATTTTGAAGTATTATTAAGTTCTACAGTACCTTGTATATCACTAAACGTTATTCTATCATATTTTGATAATTTATGAAATCCTTGATTAAAAATAGTAGTACTAGCAACATCTAAAGTAATA